>ENA-UOYX01000352-UOYX01000352.1-food-metagenome-genome-assembly--contig:-NODE-352-length-18223-cov-91.430647_pt1 | contig 18223 bp, 10 predicted proteins | sample MGYA00249880_ERZ772718 | MGnify/ENA primary metagenome ERZ772718 (study PRJEB29005, sample SAMN08379458) | food metagenome | isolation source: cheese spiked with Escherichia coli O157 | study: EMG produced... | reverse complement strand
TTCTTCTTCCGAAATCGTCCCTCTTTTTTCTAAAACCATGGATGAACAAACAAAATACGAGAGATTTTTTGTTCGTTCATCCACTAAAAAGAACTCCCTAACGGTCGTGGCTACTTTGTTTAGTCTAAACGCTTTGAATAGTCCTATAAGCTCATAGTTTGCCTTCTAAGCGACTTTAGACGTCCCCCTTTGTCTGTTTTTGTGCCTAGGGCTACAAAAAAAGGTCAAAAGATAACGCTTCTAAATCTCCCTACTCGGTCAATTCCTTAGCGCCTTTCTCTAGTTCTAGTTGGTCGCTATTCACTCCCAACTTTCCCAAGAGAAAAACGTCAGATTGTTCCCTATTCGGTTACAATCTTCCTTAAGTTTTGTAGATCTCCTTTGCTCGTTACTCCCTCCCAAATCGACCACAAAACGCCCGCCTGCATTATATCATAATGCAGGCTTTGGCAAGCAACCCACAAACTAGCCACTTTGTGGCAGTTGTGGTGCTTGTAAGGGGGAGCAAAGCTCCACCCTTAACCCCCTCGGTTCGCAGAATAAAAATAAAAGTGGCTAAGCAAATTGCTAGCCAATCTTTTATTTTTAACTGCTCATTTATTTCTCGTTTAGAGAAATAAAGTCTTTCAGACCGAGGCTGTCTGCCGAGAAATTTTGCATTTCAAGCATGATTTCATCAAGACCATTTCATGGAGAGGCTCTGCCGTACCTTTCGGCAAAAATAAGCGTTGTTCGGTTTTAATTTGGTATTCTAATAAATTAGAGGTAAATAATATTTTGTGTATTTGTGTAACCCATCTGTAGGTACTAAAAAATAATATATTAATTTTTTAGTTTTTAGATTATAAAACTTTTTATTTATCTCAAATGTAAGGTGGACAGTTGAGAGTTTTCCCTGATTAAACAGGTTAATGTTCATTTTGGAATTTTCACTATTTAGTTCCTCTATTGAAGGGTTATAAGGAGCAGTATAATAAGGACTTGAAACATACATATTATCGAAAAAGTTAGTATTATTTTCCTTAAAGCTGAAATTTAGTGCCCCTGTTTTTTGAATTTCAACGTCTAAACCAACAAACAATTTATCTTTTGTAGGTATAACTTTATAATCTTTAATTTTGAAATTTAAGTTATGAGCCTTAATCGTTGTATTCTTTGTTATTAGAATTTTTTTTGTCACACCTAAATAAGAATTATTATTATTGATATGAATATATTTTAATATAAATACTGAAATAAGACCTAAAGCTAATATTGCAATTATTATTTTTTTTATAATTTTAAAGTTCACTTACTCTCCCATCATTAACAATTAAATGTTTGGTAGCGATGCTTTTTAAAAATTCATGATCGTGTGAAGCTATAATAAAAGTTGTTCCCTTACTTTGATAATTAATTATTTTTTCTTTTAATTTAGTAAGGCTATCAGCATCTAAAGCATTTGTCGGTTCATCTAAAATAATTAAAGGATATTGTCCTAACAATGCTTGGGCGATTCCTAATTTTTGCTTCATTCCCAATGAAAAGTGCTTGGTTTTTTGTTTAGGAAATTTATTTAATTCAAAGTAAGTTAATAGTTCTGTGATTTTTTCTGTATGTACTTCTGGATCTAATTGACGGAGCAAATCTAAATTTTGGTACGCATTAAATTCTTCAATTATACTAGGATTTTCAATCATGATTCCAGCTTTAATGGGAAAGGGTTTAGTAGTATCTACAATATTTCCATTAATTTTTATAGTTCCTGAAACCTTAATTAATCCTAATAATGCTTCTAAAATAAGTGTCTTTCCGGAACCGTTTATTCCTTCTAACGCTATTATAGATTGTTCTGAAACTTGAAAATTAACGTTGTTCAGTAATTTTCTTTTTTTTATTTCCTTTGAAACATTATTAAATTCAATAAACATATATAATTGTGCTCCTTTTAAATTAAATCTTTTCTTCTTATTGTGAAAAAGATAAGTGAGATAGAGAGAATATCGATTAAACAAAAACCTATAAGTGTATTAGAAAAAGGATTGTCTAAATGTCGTAATGTCATAAGCCCAGAAAATGGGTTTAATTTCCAAGTTGAGAATGCTGTAAATAACAATATAACTATCGGGACAATAATTCCTAAAGTATTATTAAACAAATTGAACAGAGACTGTATTAAAACTATGGAGAACAGTCCCATCATGATTACAAACACGAATAAAACATATTCCTTTATTTCATTAAAAGATATAGAAAATAAGTCAGATTTAAACCAAATTTGTGTTATTAACAAAAACCAATTAAAAGTAATCAGAGTATAAATAAAGGTAAAAAACAACATTGCAATTAAGGAATTCCAATGTATTTCTGCATTAGAAAATTGAAGCCCTCTTAATTGACAAATATATTTTTTATATAATTCTTTAGTACTGTTTAATATAAAGAAGCAAGGAATTATAAGATATGTCAACCATAGAATTGGAAAAGAGACATGGTGCGTCGTTAGTTCAAGGTAGCTGGTCCCTGAGAAAAACAAAGTAATAATAGTTATATGTGGATTGCCTGAATATTGAAGTGCAAGACCTAATGACACCAAAATAATAAGTACAACCCAACTAATAAATCTTAATCTAATGATTTTCCAAAAATAAGTTATCATAGGTTTTAAAAGCATTTACTTATATATCCTTTCGCATCAATATTTCAATTAAAATAAAAAATAAAAAGAATAATATTGCAAACAATATTTCAATTCCAATGATAAATTGAATTGGGCGCTCATACGTTAAACAGTCATAAGCAATAGATGTATGATGTGAAACATTTAAAATAAATAATAAAATATTTATCCCAAAACCAACTGAGAATGCAATAATTCTTGAGTTAAACAAGGAATATATGATAATACTTAAAATACATAGAGTGGTTGTGCTTAGCATAATATATATCCACGTTAAAATAGGAAATTGTAGTTCATATGACAAATTATTATTAATTTTGAATCCCTTATTTATAAATATTTGTTCCAATATAGAAAATAAAAAATACCCATTAATCAAAAAAAAGTTTATTAGTGTTGTTTGTACAATTATTTGTACAAATAATACGAGTCTTGTTTGGGATATAAAAATATCATTTTTTCTGTATTTTATAGATGATAAAGATATAATCATTATAGTTGGAATGAGTGCCAGACTAAAAAAATATCGATTAATTAAGAAAGAAGAAAACTCGCTAATATTAATTTGTGAATTATTTAATGAAATCGTTGACAAACTGATAATAAACATAACTAGCAAGCCAATAATATTCTTTATTTTATGGCTAAGAAAAATAATTGTTTGTTGGCTGATTACTCTAGAGAATAACACTACGTTTTCCTCCACAAATGATCATCACTATACAATATAAAAATAAAAGTATTGTGACCATTCCTGTAATATAAATATTCACATCGGCTCCATTAGTTTCTTTTATGAAGTTAAAGGGAGCATAACTTATACTATCAGGCAATTTTATACAAACTTCACATATGAAGAGTACTATTTGTAAAACTAATCCAGAGCATAGTGCTACAAATTTGTTTTTAATAAAGAAAGAGCACGTAAAGGTGAATAAGGAAAATAATCCCCCCCAAATACTAGCAAAAAGTATGGACAGAATTGCGTGAATTAGTGGGTGATTATAATATAAAGAAACAAACAAAGTATTTTTATGAATTATTAATAAGTTTAGATTTATTAAATCATCAGGTTTAACGTTCGGTAGAAAAGCAAACAGCAGAGTAAGATTTATTAGTAATGGTATAGAGATAACAATAAAACCAAATATGAAAGCTATCGATGCATAGCTCCAAATAATATTATTTATACTTTTCCTAATTTTTAACTGTATAAAAAATCTATTATTTATATCTTGCCTGAGTAAAGTTGAGCAAGGGATACTAGCAATAAAAGGAATAAGAAAGAAAAAAATTATTGCAGAGAAATCAAAACCATCTATACCTATCCAACTTGTGTAGGGAGACTCGCTCCATATATTTGCTGATACAGTTTTAGATACTACGACTTGGTATACGTGAAATAGAGTAATTAAGATACCTAACAATAAAGTAAAAACAAAAATTTTGATAGGGAACCTTTTTTTTAAAAATAAATTCATAGTGCCTCACTAACTAAATAAACATTCAATATAGTCTTGCTATAAAAACGTAAAGCAAAGAATAAGCCAACTTATTCTTTGCTTTAAATTGAATATTATATTAACCTCCTACAGAATCTGGACTCCAAGCACCTTGAGCGTTACCGTTTATCCATGCTTGACTATCTATTCTGACGTTTATATTAGGTCCATGATTTTCTACTGCATTGTTCCATAAGAATTGACTTCTTCCATCGGCAAAACTTTGATATTTGTGGCCTCCTGATGCGTCTCTACCATCGAATAATGCTGCCCAAATCCAGATATACTTTCCACCTGATAAAGTATAGGTTTTGTTATAATAAGAAGTAGTATTTGTTTTAGTTCTTACAGGGGTATGATCATTGGGAGACCATACTCGATACTCATTCTTCCAGTAAGTATCATTATGGTTGTCTGCTAAAACAGTACCAACTCCTAAAGCTACAAAAGCAGCCGACGCAGTAAGTGCAATTAAACTTTTTTTCATTTTGTTCTCCTAAACATAAATTATATTGAGAAAGCGTTACACATAGGATTATACTAGGTTAGTATTTAATTGTCAAAAATTTTCTTGTTAACTTTCAGGAAAACTTGTCTTTTTCGGAAAGTTATTTCAAGCGAAAAACCTATGGTTGAGCCATTCACATATTATGAGTAATATAAAGGGGCTAAAAATCGCCGATTGTGGCAAGTTTATGAGAAAATGAGAGCGTTTCTAATCGAAATGGCTGGTATCTTTTTATAGAAAATATGATTTGTTTATCTTCAAAATTTATGTTATTTTTTAACAGCCTTAAACATAAAGCAAAAAAAGATATTCATATTTCACACACGATTCGTCAGAATATCTTTTTTATTGTCTATTTAAAATTATAATTTATTTAGTGTCTAATTATTTGACATTAGTCCAGATTATAAACCTTGTATTTGATTTTTAAACTTTGCAACAGAACCTGTTCTTTGCTACTTACTCGTGCATAACCAATTTTACTCATAAATCACACTCCCCATTTTGGTAAACTCTAATAAGCCTTTACAAATCTTATTATATCAGAAAAACAAAAAAGCCCACTAGAGTGTACTCAAATGAGCTTTTTCACTTCCAAAATTGATTTTCCATACCCCCAATATAAACATTTAGAACTCATATTTCTATCCAATTCTTTTCTAGTAGCCTTAAAAAGGCTAGAAAATCTTTTCTAATATCAAAAAAATTTTTATTTATTACAAAGTATAAAGATTAAACAAACATCTTTTGTAAAAAGCCTTTTTTCTGTTCTTTCAACAAATCTAACTTACGTTGATGAAGAGCGATAGTATCGTCTAACTGTTTAAAGAATGACCCGATTTTTTGTTGTTCTTCATAACTTGGAACAGAAACACTCACACTGTTAATTACAGTTTTCGATAAACTAGGTACACCAGTAGATTCATCAAATTTTTTCCAATTTATTTTTTTAAAAATAGATAGTGAAAATTGAAGGTCAATATTTTGTTTAGGAACAGCGTAAAACAAGGTGTCGACAGTTCAAAAAGGCGCTTTTAATAAATAAGGCTTATCAATTGTACCTTTCCTTCCAATCCCAATGGCATCTATATCTGATAGCGCTCTATCTATACTTAGCATATATCCACCAGTTCCATAGACAGGTATTGACCCAGAATTCAAATGTTTGTAGTCTTTTCCAGACTTAACATCAATAAAATCAGCAAACTTACGCTCTTCCCATTCATCCGTGAATCCTTTAAATCGCAATTCTGGAACTTTCTTTTTAACTGAATCATCTATTTTCGCCATAGTTCCCACCATTTTCTTGGTTTTTCTTGTTCTTCTATCCTTTTTTGATCTTTGATTTGCTCCTGCAAAGTTTCCAAATGCTCTTTAAGAGCGTTCACTTCATCTTTATATTGATTGTCTAAGTGTTTGAATTCTGTTTCCTGTGAGGGCATTTTGAGAGCTTTTAAGCTGTCAATTTCTGCTTTGTATTCTTCTAACAACTTTTTATCTTGTAAGGCTAGTCGTTGTTGCTGATCTAAAAGATTTTGAGTTTGTTTTTGTACGTCTACTAAACTTTTTATCTGTTCATCTTTAACAGATATTTGATTATCTTTATTCTTTATTTGCTCTTTTAGATAATTGATTCGTTCATTTTTTTCATCAATTAAACTTGTATTTACGGTGTCTAATTTGGTATCTAAATACTGTCTATTTTGGACACCAACACTATCTAATTTAGTTTTAGGGACATATCCAATATTCCCTTTAATCACTTTTATAGCAGCGTTGTTAAGATAGATAGTACCGTCTAATCTTTGTATCAAATTACTATCTAATTTAGATACTTGATAATGAATTTTCTTTTTTGATACACCCAACTCATCCGCAAGCTCTTTGATCGTTTTTAGATTCTCACTCATGGCTTGCTCCTTTACCTCGAACACTTGCACGTTCTGGTTGGTCAAGGTCTTGTAATTTCACAGTTGGCAAATACTGATCAACTGCCTTTTTAAGATACTTTGCAACGTTCCCTTTTGAATAAGGTTCTTGCTTCTCACGAACGTATGAGAGGTGCTTTTTGACCCCCTCAAGTCCTCGTAATGTTTTGAGTTCGTCATACTTTGGATAAACATTTTTTTGCAAGCCAGCCATAAGTGATGTATCTGTCATTTCATAAGGCGATAAAAGGAAATTTTCAAGCAATAACCTTGTATATATACTTTCTAACGCTTTACCTGCAAGTGTTTGGTTTGATAATTCTTTTTCGGCTTTCGCTTCCTTGTAGGTCTTGTCCTCTAGCTTATAACTGTTATCGTCTGCTCGACGTTTTTTCGTGATATGAAAGACAATAGAATCAATGCTTTTACCTTTTTTCACTTTCTCATAGGCAATATTAAATGAGGTCCGATCATTGATTTCTTCAAGGGGTTTATCTAAAACTTTCTTGCTAAAGTTAGTGAATAATTTGTATTCATTGACCGTGTCCGTCATTTCTCGTAATTCTCGCATGGAAATTGAAGGATTGCGGTAGGCTTCCACTTGTTCTTCTCGGCGCCCGCCCTTGTAACTATAATGCTCGTACTGGTTATAATTCATAGATAACCAGCGATACAAGATAATGGAATACTTGCTATTGAGTTCTGCAAGATCAGACAAAGCGTGTTGCGTGAAATTTTGTTTTAAATTGATTAAATACGGCATAATTTCAGGACTAAATCGGATCGTTACCTCATCATGATAATCCGTCCACTTAACATAGGGAATTGGCACAATATTTTCAAATTCAAATCCATGTTCTTTTTTTTCTTTAATTTTGAAAAAGGCTTGTTTCTGCATATTCTCGACTGCCTGTTTAAAACGTGTGTGTTTATTGCTGTCGTCCACTTTAAAAAAGGCAAACAGTTCTGCTTTTGACAAATAAACCGTATGATCTTTTGGTGGTTCTTCTGTATCAATGCACGATACGGCTAATTCAAACATTTTCAGTGGGGTTTTATCCATTTTGGCAATAGATGTGATTAAAGAATTATGCTCGACCACTTTACGTTTTGATAATTCGTTCAAGATTTGCACCTGCTTCTGATTTTGTTCATTTTTTGGTATACTAGTCATAGAAAACTGCTCCTTTGTGAGTGATTTTAGATAGGCATGAAGAAAATCTGACCAAAGAATTGTTCTTCATGCTTTTATTATACCACAACATAAGTACTTGCCTAACAAAAAAGTACTTATGTACATAGTTTTTTGTACTTATGTACATAGTTTTTTGTACTTATGTACATAGTTTTTTGTACTTATATAATTCTATAAACCCTTGAAAACACTCACTTTTTTTTGACGCAAAAGATAAAAGATTAAAATATATAAGATAAATATATAATAGGCTTCGCCTATTTTTTATTTTTTCAAAAATTTAAAACCAAAGGTCAAAGTCATCAAAAAAAGGAGTGAGCGAAAACCTCGCTCACATTTTACTTGCAGCGTTCACTTCGTTCACTCGCTAAAAGAAAAGATCAAAACCACTTTTAGGAATTTATTGGATTCCCTCTAATTGCTCATATAAGCTGTTTTAACTGTTTGACTAGCTAAAATACTCATATCATGCAATCAAGCGTCTTACAGACGGTCAGGGCAAGCCCAAACAACCCTTAAACGGAAAACCGATACTTTGCTTGACTTATTTTTTTACAACTTACAACAAGCTATTCAACTCAAAATCAATTTAAACCCACTTAAAAGCTCGTTTAAGCATTTTTAATGCTTCCTTTGAACAAATAGACAGTTTCGAATTAAAGTCGCTTAAATCGAGTTTTAGAGCGTTTTAAAATAGAATGATAAAAAACTAAAAAGTTTCAAACGCTGGTCGGCTTGTTTCGTTAAAAAAGAGTGCAATGCGCACTTACACATCCCTCTAAAAACGAGTGATGTAATGGCTAAAAATCGTGTATCAGAAGTTGCATATCGCAACAACAAAATTTCATGCTAGTAGCGTCTCTTAAATGAGTGAGTCTTTGTTTAAATTTGTGATACATTTTTCTGATCCATCAAGAACTTCCTCAAAAATAAAATGCCTCAGCGCTCATTCCTCAATCGCCCTTTGTCATTGATTTTGTAATAAGTATTGCGCCCTATTCGGTTACAATCCTCACAACAAAATAGCAAATATAAACCCATCAATACTGCAAGCTATCACATTGTAATACAAAGTACTTCGTTCTTGTATTACAATGTGGCTTGAAAAGGGGGAAGTTTCACTTTCCCCTTTTATCCCCTTTGGATTGTGTCGATTTGCTTTACGCAAACGCCACCTACCCATTTTATAAAAATAAAATGGGCAAAAGATCTTTCTTTTTGTCATACAAAAAGAAGAAAAAAAGAGACGATTTTCTTCTTCCGAAATCGTCCCTCTTTTTTCTAAAACCATGGATGAACAAACAAAATACGAGAGATTTTTTGTTCGTTCATCCACTAAAAAGAACTCCCTAACGGTCGTGGCTACTTTGTTTAGTCTAAACGCTTTGAATAGTCCTATAAGCTCATAGTTTGCCTTCTAAGCGACTTTAGACGTCCCCCTTTGTCTGTTTTTGTGCCTAGGGCTACAAAAAAAGGTCAAAAGATAACGCTTCTAAATCTCCCTACTCGGTCAATTCCTTAGCGCCTTTCTCTAGTTCTAGTTGGTCGCTATTCACTCCCAACTTTCCCAAGAGAAAAACGTCAGATTGTTCCCTATTCGGTTACAATCTTCCTTAAGTTTTGTAGATCTCCTTTGCTCGTTACTCCCTCCCAAATCGACCACAAAACGCCCGCCTGCATTATATCATAATGCAGGCTTTGGCAAGCAACCCACAAACTAGCCACTTTGTGGCAGTTGTGGTGCTTGTAAGGGGGAGCAAAGCTCCACCCTTAACCCCCTCGGTTCGCAGAATAAAAATAAAAGTGGCTAAGCAAATTGCTAGCCAATCTTTTATTTTTAACTGCTCATTTATTTCTCGTTTAGAGAAATAAAGTCTTTCAGACCGAGGCTGTCTGCCGAGAAATTTTGCATTTCAAGCATGATTTCATCAAGACCATTTCATGGAGAGGCTCTGCCGTACCTTTCGGCAAAAATAAGCGTTGTTCGGTTTTAATTTGGTATTCTAATAAATTAGAGGTAAATAATATTTTGTGTATTTGTGTAACCCATCTGTAGGTACTAAAAAATAATATATTAATTTTTTAGTTTTTAGATTATAAAACTTTTTATTTATCTCAAATGTAAGGTGGACAGTTGAGAGTTTTCCCTGATTAAACAGGTTAATGTTCATTTTGGAATTTTCACTATTTAGTTCCTCTATTGAAGGGTTATAAGGAGCAGTATAATAAGGACTTGAAACATACATATTATCGAAAAAGTTAGTATTATTTTCCTTAAAGCTGAAATTTAGTGCCCCTGTTTTTTGAATTTCAACGTCTAAACCAACAAACAATTTATCTTTTGTAGGTATAACTTTATAATCTTTAATTTTGAAATTTAAGTTATGAGCCTTAATCGTTGTATTCTTTGTTATTAGAATTTTTTTTGTCACACCTAAATAAGAATTATTATTATTGATATGAATATATTTTAATATAAATACTGAAATAAGACCTAAAGCTAATATTGCAATTATTATTTTTTTTATAATTTTAAAGTTCACTTACTCTCCCATCATTAACAATTAAATGTTTGGTAGCGATGCTTTTTAAAAATTCATGATCGTGTGAAGCTATAATAAAAGTTGTTCCCTTACTTTGATAATTAATTATTTTTTCTTTTAATTTAGTAAGGCTATCAGCATCTAAAGCATTTGTCGGTTCATCTAAAATAATTAAAGGATATTGTCCTAACAATGCTTGGGCGATTCCTAATTTTTGCTTCATTCCCAATGAAAAGTGCTTGGTTTTTTGTTTAGGAAATTTATTTAATTCAAAGTAAGTTAATAGTTCTGTGATTTTTTCTGTATGTACTTCTGGATCTAATTGACGGAGCAAATCTAAATTTTGGTACGCATTAAATTCTTCAATTATACTAGGATTTTCAATCATGATTCCAGCTTTAATGGGAAAGGGTTTAGTAGTATCTACAATATTTCCATTAATTTTTATAGTTCCTGAAACCTTAATTAATCCTAATAATGCTTCTAAAATAAGTGTCTTTCCGGAACCGTTTATTCCTTCTAACGCTATTATAGATTGTTCTGAAACTTGAAAATTAACGTTGTTCAGTAATTTTCTTTTTTTTATTTCCTTTGAAACATTATTAAATTCAATAAACATATATAATTGTGCTCCTTTTAAATTAAATCTTTTCTTCTTATTGTGAAAAAGATAAGTGAGATAGAGAGAATATCGATTAAACAAAAACCTATAAGTGTATTAGAAAAAGGATTGTCTAAATGTCGTAATGTCATAAGCCCAGAAAATGGGTTTAATTTCCAAGTTGAGAATGCTGTAAATAACAATATAACTATCGGGACAATAATTCCTAAAGTATTATTAAACAAATTGAACAGAGACTGTATTAAAACTATGGAGAACAGTCCCATCATGATTACAAACACGAATAAAACATATTCCTTTATTTCATTAAAAGATATAGAAAATAAGTCAGATTTAAACCAAATTTGTGTTATTAACAAAAACCAATTAAAAGTAATCAGAGTATAAATAAAGGTAAAAAACAACATTGCAATTAAGGAATTCCAATGTATTTCTGCATTAGAAAATTGAAGCCCTCTTAATTGACAAATATATTTTTTATATAATTCTTTAGTACTGTTTAATATAAAGAAGCAAGGAATTATAAGATATGTCAACCATAGAATTGGAAAAGAGACATGGTGCGTCGTTAGTTCAAGGTAGCTGGTCCCTGAGAAAAACAAAGTAATAATAGTTATATGTGGATTGCCTGAATATTGAAGTGCAAGACCTAATGACACCAAAATAATAAGTACAACCCAACTAATAAATCTTAATCTAATGATTTTCCAAAAATAAGTTATCATAGGTTTTAAAAGCATTTACTTATATATCCTTTCGCATCAATATTTCAATTAAAATAAAAAATAAAAAGAATAATATTGCAAACAATATTTCAATTCCAATGATAAATTGAATTGGGCGCTCATACGTTAAACAGTCATAAGCAATAGATGTATGATGTGAAACATTTAAAATAAATAATAAAATATTTATCCCAAAACCAACTGAGAATGCAATAATTCTTGAGTTAAACAAGGAATATATGATAATACTTAAAATACATAGAGTGGTTGTGCTTAGCATAATATATATCCACGTTAAAATAGGAAATTGTAGTTCATATGACAAATTATTATTAATTTTGAATCCCTTATTTATAAATATTTGTTCCAATATAGAAAATAAAAAATACCCATTAATCAAAAAAAAGTTTATTAGTGTTGTTTGTACAATTATTTGTACAAATAATACGAGTCTTGTTTGGGATATAAAAATATCATTTTTTCTGTATTTTATAGATGATAAAGATATAATCATTATAGTTGGAATGAGTGCCAGACTAAAAAAATATCGATTAATTAAGAAAGAAGAAAACTCGCTAATATTAATTTGTGAATTATTTAATGAAATCGTTGACAAACTGATAATAAACATAACTAGCAAGCCAATAATATTCTTTATTTTATGGCTAAGAAAAATAATTGTTTGTTGGCTGATTACTCTAGAGAATAACACTACGTTTTCCTCCACAAATGATCATCACTATACAATATAAAAATAAAAGTATTGTGACCATTCCTGTAATATAAATATTCACATCGGCTCCATTAGTTTCTTTTATGAAGTTAAAGGGAGCATAACTTATACTATCAGGCAATTTTATACAAACTTCACATATGAAGAGTACTATTTGTAAAACTAATCCAGAGCATAGTGCTACAAATTTGTTTTTAATAAAGAAAGAGCACGTAAAGGTGAATAAGGAAAATAATCCCCCCCAAATACTAGCAAAAAGTATGGACAGAATTGCGTGAATTAGTGGGTGATTATAATATAAAGAAACAAACAAAGTATTTTTATGAATTATTAATAAGTTTAGATTTATTAAATCATCAGGTTTAACGTTCGGTAGAAAAGCAAACAGCAGAGTAAGATTTATTAGTAATGGTATAGAGATAACAATAAAACCAAATATGAAAGCTATCGATGCATAGCTCCAAATAATATTATTTATACTTTTCCTAATTTTTAACTGTATAAAAAATCTATTATTTATATCTTGCCTGAGTAAAGTTGAGCAAGGGATACTAGCAATAAAAGGAATAAGAAAGAAAAAAATTATTGCAGAGAAATCAAAACCATCTATACCTATCCAACTTGTGTAGGGAGACTCGCTCCATATATTTGCTGATACAGTTTTAGATACTACGACTTGGTATACGTGAAATAGAGTAATTAAGATACCTAACAATAAAGTAAAAACAAAAATTTTGATAGGGAACCTTTTTTTTAAAAATAAATTCATAGTGCCTCACTAACTAAATAAACATTCAATATAGTCTTGCTATAAAAACGTAAAGCAAAGAATAAGCCAACTTATTCTTTGCTTTAAATTGAATATTATATTAACCTCCTACAGAATCTGGACTCCAAGCACCTTGAGCGTTACCGTTTATCCATGCTTGACTATCTATTCTGACGTTTATATTAGGTCCATGATTTTCTACTGCATTGTTCCATAAGAATTGACTTCTTCCATCGGCAAAACTTTGATATTTGTGGCCTCCTGATGCGTCTCTACCATCGAATAATGCTGCCCAAATCCAGATATACTTTCCACCTGATAAAGTATAGGTTTTGTTATAATAAGAAGTAGTATTTGTTTTAGTTCTTACAGGGGTATGATCATTGGGAGACCATACTCGATACTCATTCTTCCAGTAAGTATCATTATGGTTGTCTGCTAAAACAGTACCAACTCCTAAAGCTACAAAAGCAGCCGACGCAGTAAGTGCAATTAAACTTTTTTTCATTTTGTTCTCCTAAACATAAATTATATTGAGAAAGCGTTACACATAGGATTATACTAGGTTAGTATTTAATTGTCAAAAATTTTCTTGTTAACTTTCAGGAAAACTTGTCTTTTTCGGAAAGTTATTTCAAGCGAAAAACCTATGGTTGAGCCATTCACATATTATGAGTAATATAAAGGGGCTAAAAATCGCCGATTGTGGCAAGTTTATGAGAAAATGAGAGCGTTTCTAATCGAAATGGCTGGTATCTTTTTATAGAAAATATGATTTGTTTATCTTCAAAATTTATGTTATTTTTTAACAGCCTTAAACATAAAGCAAAAAAAGATATTCATATTTCACACACGATTCGTCAGAATATCTTTTTTATTGTCTATTTAAAATTATAATTTATTTAGTGTCTAATTATTTGACATTAGTCCAGATTATAAACCTTGTATTTGATTTTTAAACTTTGCAACAGAACCTGTTCTTTGCTACTTACTCGTGCATAACCAATTTTACTCATAAATCACACTCCCCATTTTGGTAAACTCTAATAAGCCTTTACAAATCTTATTATATCAGAAAAACAAAAAAGCCCACTAGAGTGTACTCAAATGAGCTTTTTCACTTCCAAAATTGATTTTCCATACCCCCAATATAAACATTTAGAACTCATATTTCTATCCAATTCTTTTCTAGTAGCCTTAAAAAGGCTAGAAAATCTTTTCTAATATCAAAAAAATTTTTATTTATTACAAAGTATAAAGATTAAACAAACATCTTTTGTAAAAAGCCTTTTTTCTGTTCTTTCAACAAATCTAACTTACGTTGATGAAGAGCGATAGTATCGTCTAACTGTTTAAAGAATGACCCGATTTTTTGTTGTTCTTCATAACTTGGAACAGAAACACTCACACTGTTAATTACAGTTTTCGATAAACTAGGTACACCAGTAGATTCATCAAATTTTTTCCAATTTATTTTTTTAAAAATAGATAGTGAAAATTGAAGGTCAATATTTTGTTTAGGAACAGCGTAAAACAAGGTGTCGACAGTTCAAAAAGGCGCTTTTAATAAATAAGGCTTATCAATTGTACCTTTCCTTCCAATCCCAATGGCATCTATATCTGATAGCGCTCTATCTATACTTAGCATATATCCACCAGTTCCATAGACAGGTATTGACCCAGAATTCAAATGTTTGTAGTCTTTTCCAGACTTAACATCAATAAAATCAGCAAACTTACGCTCTTCCCATTCATCCGTGAATCCTTTAAATCGCAATTCTGGAACTTTCTTTTTAACTGAATCATCTATTTTCGCCATAGTTCCCACCATTTTCTTGGTTTTTCTTGTTCTTCTATCCTTTTTTGATCTTTGATTTGCTCCTGCAAAGTTTCCAAATGCTCTTTAAGAGCGTTCACTTCATCTTTATATTGATTGTCTAAGTGTTTGAATTCTGTTTCCTGTGAGGGCATTTTGAGAGCTTTTAAGCTGTCAATTTCTGCTTTGTATTCTTCTAACAACTTTTTATCTTGTAAGGCTAGTCGTTGTTGCTGATCTAAAAGATTTTGAGTTTGTTTTTGTACGTCTACTAAACTTTTTATCTGTTCATCTTTAACAGATATTTGATTATCTTTATTCTTTATTTGCTCTTTTAGATAATTGATTCGTTCATTTTTTTCATCAATTAAACTTGTATTTACGGTGTCTAATTTGGTATCTAAATACTGTCTATTTTGGACACCAACACTATCTAATTTAGTTTTAGGGACATATCCAATATTCCCTTTAATCACTTTTATAGCAGCGTTGTTAAGATAGATAGTACCGTCTAATCTTTGTATCAAATTACTATCTAATTTAGATACTTGATAATGAATTTTCTTTTTTGATACACCCAACTCATCCGCAAGCTCTTTGATCGTTTTTAGATTCTCACTCATGGCTTGCTCCTTTACCTCGAACACTTGCACGTTCTGGTTGGTCAAGGTCTTGTAATTTCACAGTTGGCAAATACTGATCAACTGCCTTTTTAAGATACTTTGCAACGTTCCCTTTTGAATAAGGTTCTTGCTTCTCACGAACGTATGAGAGGTGCTTTTTGACCCCCTCAAGTCCTCGTAATGTTTTGAGTTCGTCATACTTTGGATAAACATTTTTTTGCAAGCCAGCCATAAGTGATGTATCTGTCATTTCATAAGGCGATAAAAGGAAATTTTCAAGCAATAACCTTGTATATATACTTTCTAACGCTTTACCTGCAAGTGTTTGGTTTGATAATTCTTTTTCGGCTTTCGCTTCCTTGTAGGTCTTGTCCTCTAGCTTATAACTGTTATCGTCTGCTCGACGTTTTTTCGTGATATGAAAGACAATAGAATCAATGCTTTTACCTTTTTTCACTTTCTCATAGGCAATATTAAATGAGGTCCGATCATTGATTTCTTCAAGGGGTTTATCTAAAACTTTCTTGCTAAAGTTAGTGAATAATTTGTATTCATTGACCGTGTCCGTCATTTCTCGTAATTCTCGCATGGAAATTGAAGGATTGCGGTAGGCTTCCACTTGTTCTTCTCGGCGCCCGCCCTTGTAACTATAATGCTCGTACTGGTTATAATTCATAGATAACCAGCGATACAAGATAATGGAATACTTGCTATTGAGTTCTGCAAGATCAGACAAAGCGTGTTGCGTGAAATTTTGTTTTAAATTGATTAAATACGGCATAATTTCAGGACTAAATCGGATCGTTACCTCATCATGATAATCCGTCCACTTAACATAGGGAATTGGCACAATATTTTCAAATTCAAATCCATGTTCTTTTTTTTCTTTAATTTTGAAAAAGGCTTGTTTCTGCATATTCTCGACTGCCTGTTTAAAACGTGTGTGTTTATTGCTGTCGTCCACTTTAAAAAAGGCAAACAGTTCTGCTTTTGACAAATAAACCGTATGATCTTTTGGTGGTTCTTCTGTATCAATGCACGATACGGCTAATTCAAACATTTTCAGTGGGGTTTTATCCATTTTGGCAATAGATGTGATTAAAGAATTATGCTCGACCACTTTACGTTTTGATAATTCGTTCAAGATTTGCACCTGCTTCTGATTTTGTTCATTTTTTGGTATACTAGTCATAGAAAACTGCTCCTTTGTGAGTGATTTTAGATAGGCATGAAGAAAATCTGACCAAAGAATTGTTCTTCATGCTTTTATTATACCACAACATAAGTACTTGCCTAACAAAAAAGTACTTATGTACATAGTTTTTTGTACTTATGTACATAGTTTTTTGTACTTATGTACATAGTTTTTTGTACTTATATAATTCTATAAACCCTTGAAAACACTCACTTTTTTTTGACGCAAAAGATAAAAGATTAAAATATATAAGATAAATATATAATAGGCTTCGCCTATTTTTTATTTTTTCAAAAATTTAAAACCAAAGGTCAAAGTCATCAAAAAAAGGAGTGAGCGAAAACCTCGCTCACATTTTACTTGCAGCGTTCACTTCGTTCACTCGCTAAAAGAAAAGATCAAAACCACTTTTAGGAATTTATTGGATTCCCTCTAATTGCTCATATAAGCTGTTTTAACTGTTTGACTAGCTAAAATACTCATATCATGCAATCAAGCGTCTTACAGACGGTCAGGGCAAGCCCAAACAACCCTTAAACGGAAAACCGATACTTTGCTTGACTTATTTTTTTACAACTTACAACAAGCTATTCAACTCAAAATCAATTTAAACCCACTTAAAAGCTCGTTTAAGCATTTTTAATGCTTCCTTTGAACAAATAGACAGTTTCGAATTAAAGTCGCTTAAATCGAGTTTTAGAGCGTTTTAAAATAGAATGATAAAAAACTAAAAAGTTTCAAACGCTGGTCGGCTTGTTTCGTTAAAAAAGAGTGCAATGCGCACTTACACATCCCTCTAAAAACGAGTGATGTAATGGCTAAAAATCGTGTATCAGAAGTTGCATATCGCAACAACAAAATTTCATGCTAGTAGCGTCTCTTAAATGAGTGAGTCTTTGTTTAAATTTGTGATACATTTTTCTGATCCATCAAGAACTTCCTCAAAAATAAAATGCCTCAGCGCTCATTCCTCAATCGCCCTTTGTCATTGATTTTGTAATAAGTATTGCGCCCTATTCGGTTACAATCCTCACAACAAAATAGCAAATATAAACCCATCAATACTGCAAGCTATCACATTGTAATACAAAGTACTTCGTTCTTGTATTACAATGTGGCTTGAAAAGGGGGAAGTTTCACTTTCCCCTTTTATCCCCTTTGGATTGTGTCGATTTGCTTTACGCAAACGCCACCTACCCATTTTATAAAAATAAAATGGGCAAAAGATCTTTCTTTTTGTCATACAAAAAGAAGAAAAAAAGAGACGATTTTCTTCTTCCGAAATCGTCCCTCTTTTTTCTAAAACCATGGATGAACAAACAAAATACGAGAGATTTTTTGTTCGTTCATCCACTAAAAAGAACTCCCTAACGGTCGTGGCTACTTTGTTTAGTCTAAACGCTTT
>ENA-UOYX01000304-UOYX01000304.1-food-metagenome-genome-assembly--contig:-NODE-304-length-20798-cov-11.056694_pt1 | contig 20798 bp, 18 predicted proteins | sample MGYA00249880_ERZ772718 | MGnify/ENA primary metagenome ERZ772718 (study PRJEB29005, sample SAMN08379458) | food metagenome | isolation source: cheese spiked with Escherichia coli O157 | study: EMG produced... | reverse complement strand
CCCTTCGTCCCGAACGAAGTGCGCTACCAGGCTGCGCCAATCACCGAATGCGGGCGCATCTTACTGCTGCGATACACACCCGTCAATGCCTTATTATGAAAAATTCGCTCAAGCGGCGAGAAACTCGCCACTCTGCTACTCCTTCTTCGCCGCAGCGTCAGGAACGTGGCACCAGTTGTTATATTGGTTAATCCCGCCGTCCGGCGAGGTATAGCCAAGACAGCCCATAATGGTGTCATACAGCTCGACGTGACGACGCGGTACCTTCATTGCCGCCTGCTGTTTCAGGCGCGCAAAGGAGGCTGCGTGGTCAGGCGACTCCAGATACTTATCCGACATCCACACCAGCATCGGCACGCGGAACTGCTCCGGCGGCGCCATCTTGCGCGGCGTCCCGTGCAGGTGTTCGCGCTCGTTGATGGACTCGCCGTGGTCGGCTGCATAGAAAACAATCGCCTTCTTATCCCGCAGCTGATCCAGCACGCTGACGATAAAGTGATCGACGTAGGTCACGCTGTTGTCGTACGAGTTAATCAGCTCAGCCTTCGAGCATTTATTATCGACGCCAACGCACTCCGGCTTCCATTGGGCAAAGCTGCGCGGATAGCGCTGGGTATAGTTAAAGTGCGACCCTTTGGTATGCAGAATAATCAGGTGCTTACCACTGGGATTCTTCGCCAGCCCGCGCTTCATTTCATCTACCAGCAGCATGTCGTCAACGCTCTTGCCGCGGTTACTCGGCTCAGCGCCAATCTGCTCGCGATAGGCGATGTTGTTCGCCATCGTGTTGCTGTAGAACCACATCTCGCTCTGCATGGCGTACAGGTTGCCGCTAAAGCCAAGCTGGTGGAGGACGGCAAAGACGTTCTGTTCTTTCAGCGTCCGCTGCGGGTTATCATCCGCCCCGCCCTGACGAACGAACATACAGCGCAGCGACAGCTTAGTGGCGGTATCGCAGGAGTATCCGCGGAAAGCGACCAGGTTTTTCTCCTGCGCCAGCTTAGGCGTGGTATTGCGGTTATAGCCCAGGATGCCCATATGGTCCCAGCGGGTGGTTTCGCCGATGATAAACACCACGTAAGTATCATCCAGGCCTTGCGGCGCAACGTAGGTGAATTTTTTCGCCGGATTGATCAGGGATTTATTATCGGAAGACTCATCCACCTGCGCCCACGCGTAAAGCCCCAGCGCTGAGAGCCAGTTAGACGGCAGGTAGGAGTTAGCCACCACCCCGCCATAGCTTGGCAGATCGACTTCGGAACTGCGCTCGAAGTTCTTCTGGCGAACCTCCAGCAGACGAATTGGCCCCCAAACCATCAGGCCAGCCAGCAGCACGATAGTAATATTCTTCATCCGCTGGCCGGGCGTACGAATTTGACGCAGCAGCGTGAAGCGGCAGCGGTTGCTCCAGATAAGCACCAGCGGCAGCGCGCTCATCAACACCAGCCAGAGAATCAGGTGCCAGCCGATAACTTCTCTGGACAAGTCGATGTCAGTGGTCATCACCGAGGCAATAATCCCGTAGCCGATCACCACGTTCAGGAAGGTCATGTAATAGCTGGCGGCGGCGGAGAATAGTACGACGATGGTCGCGAGGATGCGCCAGACCCGGCGGCCAAACAGCGACAAAATACGCAGCAGAAAGAAGGTGACCAGAAAGGTCCCAATCAGCTCAACTGCACCTGAGAGTCCTTTCCAGATGGTAAACTCCTGAGCGTACCCTTCAAAGCGGCGGAAGAATACGGCAGCGTTCATAAACCAGCCGATGTACAGCGCCAGCCAGATACTGAGCTTCAGCTGCGTCATCGTTTTAATGTATTTCATGCAAAAAACCTGGAAAACGAAGAGATAAAACCGCCCGACTTAAGCGATATAAGTAAGCAGGTTAATAAAGTGCGTTTAGCTTGGTTATAAGAAACCTCTACAAAGCGCGATAAGTAGACCACAGCGGAAGGAAAAAGTATCAGGAGGGAATGTGATCCAACCAAACATTTACAAAACATTTGGTTGGATTGGCACTATTAGCTTAGGTGATTAATCATCGGGGCCGTGATAACGCCCGCTTTCAGGCATGAGCCTGGTGGTAGATTTCGCTTTTCGGCTGGCGAATCGTCGTCGACAGCGCCAGGGAAAGAATCAGCAGCGCAAAGATGACGCAGAAGGTCACGTAGAAACCGCCGAACAGGGAAGCAATCAGCGAACCGCAGATGCTGCCGATACCGAAACCGAGATAAATCACGCCGTAGTTTTTCGCCAGGTTATTGAGGCCAAAGAACTCGCTGACCAGCGATGGGAAGACGGTAATCGTGCCGCCGAAGTTAAAGGCCACGCAGGCGATGGCGGCGAAGAAAGTCGTGGCGTTCAGCGGCGCGAACAGCAGCGCCGCCATACCGATAAGCGAAACGACCTGTCCGATGGTAATCACCCGGATGCGCGACATTTTATCCGACAGAATGCCCAGAACCAGACGGCCGCTCAGGTTAGCGATAGAAATCACCGTCACCGCGTTGGCTGCCGTCGCCACATCGAGATGCACCATCCCCTGGGCAATATCTTTCGCCACGCCAATCACGTACAGGCCGCTCATGCAGGCGGTCAGGAACATCACCGCCAGCATCCAGTACTGAGGTTTACGCATCGATTCGGCGAGGGTGAAGTCGTTTTCGACCACGCCATTGGACGCGGAGGCGGTATGGTTCGGCGCGTCTGTCATCAGCGTCGCGCCAAAAACGATCATCACCAGCACGATTGCGCCCCAGATAATAAAAGTTTTTTCCAGACCGACCGTCGCCAGCAGATGGGAATCAATAAACTTGAAACCCAGGCTGCCAAGCCCGTAAGCACCGATAGAGAAAGCAGAAATCAACCCCTTACGTTCCGGGAACCATTTGACGCAGTTCGACAGCGTCAGCAGATAGCCGGCGCCGTCGGCCAGCCCGACCAGAAGGCCCGCGCTCAGCCACAGCATCATCAGGCTGTTTGAATGCGCGGTCAGGAAGAATCCGAGGCCCAGCAGAACGCCGGACGCCATGGTGACGCGTTTGACGCCGAAACGTTCCTGTAATTTGCCCGCCACGGATGAGGAGAGCGCCAGGCCGAGGCTTAACAGGCCGAATGAGAACGCCACCTGGCTGACCGGTTCGTCCAGCTTGGCGGAAAGCGAACTATTGAACAAACTCCATGTATAAACCGATCCCAGCGCAAATTGCGTAATGATAGTGCCAAGCAGCGTAAGCCAGCGGGTGTATTGACGGTTTGCAGCGTTCATAGCAGTTGTCCTGAATAATTAACTGCCGCCACCATAACGAAGTCCCCTTTAAGGCTGGGGAAAAAAGGCATGAACTGCCGTCACCGCGGAATGAAATGCACTAAAGGCGGAATGAATGACAGTGAAAAATATTCACGCCTTAAATATTCATTGAAAAGTGAGTACCTGCTACCGCCGGAAGATGCGTCATTACTGTAATGATGAAGTAAATTAAACGTATCAAATATGCTACATATTCAGCCTAAATAATTCGAGTTGCTTCAAGCGCAGCCAATGCATCTGCCGCTTGAAGCATGACGAATAAATTAAAAATTGGCGCTCACGCCCATTAAGTAGAGATAATTTGCCCCAGTGGGCAGATTGTCCGCCTGCGACAGCGCCGCCCAGGCGGCAAGATGAGAGTTGAGCGACATATCGGCGCCAAAAGTCACGTCCCGCCAGGCACCGTCCTGCGCGCGATTCTGCCCGCCGGCATCAGCCGTAAATCCCTGGTTATAGCTCACCTGGGCCCACGGATGTACACCCCATAGCTTCTGATAATCTACCCGCCAGCCCAGCGTATTCACGTAGCCGGTTCCGGCCGCATTACGGGTAAACGGGGGGGACGTCAGGTCGGAATGTAAACTGGCTACCGGGCCGGAGGTCACGCCGTCGACCAAGGAGAAATTCCAGCCCACGCTCATGCCGCGAGCGCTGTCCGGCGGCGATACCGCCTGGTTAAACGCCAGCCCGGAAGGATCGTCGGACGCATTTATCCGCTCCGCGAGAATATCTTCATAGCGCGGTTGGTGATCGCTGTCCCATGTATAGCGTTCCGCAGTATTACTTTTTGTATCGATAGCGATATATTCCTGTTGCCAGGCATTCGCACCGGCAACACACGACGCCCAGACGGATACGTACGCCGGGACCAGGAATACCCGGAGGCCATTGCATTTCTTTATTATCATTAATGCGACTCCAAAAAGAGCCGAAACGGCAAGGTTGCTGTGTTTTTTTATGGGGTGCCCTATCCCTGTTTTGGGGATAATAACCCTGTATTAACTATTATCTTTATCTTTCAGCCGTCAAGTTGCCCGGCTGATTTTTATGACAAAAGGGAGAGGCAGATGCAACGTTGCGGATGGTTCAGTCAGGATCCTTTATACATTGAGTACCACGATAACGAGTGGGGCGTCGCTGAAAAGAATCCCCGCAAGCTGTTTGAGATGATTTGTCTTGAGGGCCAGCAGGCCGGACTGTCGTGGATCACCGTACTGAAAAAGCGTGAAAACTACCGCAGCGCCTTTCACCAGTTTGACCCGGTTCGCGTCGCGGCAATGGACGAAGAAGATGTTGAACGTCTGGTTCTCGATGCCGGTATTATTCGCCATCGCGGGAAAATTCAGGCCATCATCGGCAACGCCCGGGCCTTTCTGGCGATGGAGGAAAATGGCGAGCCTTTCGCAGATTTCGTCTGGTCATTCGTCGATAATCATCCCCAGGTGACGACCGCCGCCGCGCTGGCGGAGATCCCGACAACCACTCCGGCTTCTGACGCGCTGTCAAAAGCGCTGAAAAAACGGGGGTTTAAGTTTGTCGGTTCAACGATCTGCTACTCCTTTATGCAGGCCTGCGGTCTGGTCAACGACCACGTCACCGGCTGTTTCTGTCGCTCAGGAGGCCAGGATGATCCGCAACTGGGACGCTAACGAAACCGGCCCGCTGCTTGAACTGTGGCTGGAGAGTACGATCCACGCCCACCCGTTTATCGCCGAAAGCTACTGGCATGACAGTCTGGCGATAGTGCGCGACGTTTACCTGCCCTCCGCCCAAACCTGGGTATGGGAGCAGGACGGCGTGCTGAAGGGCTTTATCAGCGTGATGGAGTCTCGCTTCATCGGCGCGCTGTTCGTCGCGCCGGATGCCGCCAGGCAGGGTATCGGCAGCGCGCTGATTGGCGAAGTCAAAAAACACTACGGTTGGCTAACCCTTGAGGTGTACCAGAAAAACGTTCAGGCGGTGAATTTCTACCATGCGCAAGGCTTCCGCATTGAAGACTGCGCATGGCAGGATGAAACCCAGCATCCGACCTGGATTATGCATTGGTCGGCGGATCAAATGCCGTCAGCGTAAGCTCGGGACCGGTATATTTTTCCAGCCAGGCCAGCGCCGTATTTCCGGCGCAGCCGTTGCCCAGCCGCGATGTCGGAATATCGTTGGTCAGCACGTTCACCGCACCGTTTTTGCAGATCCCCGCCTGAGGGTCAAGGTCGGGCCATGCTCCTTCATGCAGGCAGATAACCCCAGGGCGGATACCGTCGGTCACTACCGCGCCAGCCAGCACCTGACCGCGTGAATTCCATACCCGTACCAGATCGCCATCGGCGATATTGCGCGCCTGCGCATCGCGCGGATGAAGGGTTAACGGTTCACGGCCCGCCACCGCGTAGCGCTCGCGCAGCGACGTATGGTTGAGCTGGCTGTGAAGGCGGTGCGCCGGATGCGCTGACAGCACCTGAAGCTGACCTTCCTGCGCATTGCCATGCCACTCGTCCGGCTCCAGCCACATCGGATGCGGCGGGCAATCCGGATAGGCATACCCGGCGATGGTCGGCGAGTGAATCTCAATTTTACCGCTGGCGGTTTTCAACGGGTTCGCCTGCGGATCGGCCCTGAAGGCGGCAAAGCGGGCAAAGCGTGCGTTTGCGGGCTCCTCCGGCATTTCTATCAGCTGATTATCCTGCCAGAACTGGGCGAACGGCGGCAGCGTAACCTGCTGCTGCGCCCCACGCTGGGCGGCAATCTGGTAAAACGTCTCCAGCCACTGCAGATCGTTTTTACCCTCGGTGAAGCGCTCCCGCCCGCCCGCTTCCCAGCGCTCGCTGAGGTCGGCAAAAACGGCGAAATCATCGCGCGCTTCATCGCGCGGCGCGATCACCTGCTTCATCGGCACCAGGTGCTGGTTGCTGTAATCCCCGGTCATGGTCATATCGTTGCGTTCAAACGAGGTCGTCGCGGGCAGGACGATATCGGCATGGCGCGCCGCCGCGGTCCAGAAGCATTCTGAAATCACAATAAGCTCCGGTTTTTGCCAGGCGCGGATCAGCCGGTTGGTATCCTGATGGTGGGTAAAGTTGGCGCCGCCCGCCCACCAGATAAAGCGAATATCCGGGAAGCTACGCTCCATCCCGTTATGTTGATAAGCGGCGCCGGGGTTCTCCAGCGCTTCAACGATGCGCGCGACCGGAATTTTCTCTACCGCGTCGGTACCGCCCGCCACGCTACCCTGCATTGAGCCCAGCACCGCCGCACGCCGCGTAGGGTTGCCGCCGTTGGCAAAGTGATAGGAAAGGCCAAACCCCCCGCCTTCGGTGCCGATCTGGCCGAGCATGGCCGCAAGGGTCACCAGCATCCAGTGTTTTTGTTCGCCAAACTGCTGGCGCTGCATGCCCCAGCCGGACATCAGCATGGTGGTGTTTTCGTGGAAAAGTTTTGCCAGTTCGCGAATTTTATCCGCGCTGACGCCGCAGATCGCCGCCGCCCATTCCGCCGTTTTTGCCGTTCCGTCGCTCTCGCCGGTCAGATAGCGGGCGAAAACGTCATAGCCGCTGGTGCAGCGGGCCAAAAATGGGCCATCCTGCCAGCCGTTTTCGACCAGCGTATGGGCGATACCGAGCATCAGGGCGACGTCAGTGCCCATATGCGGGGCGATCCACTCCGCCGCGTCGCCAAAGAATTCCGCCGTTTCCGATCGCATCGGATCGATGCAGATCACCCGTTTCCCGCTCTGGCGCAGACGGTCGAACCACGGAATACCCTGTTCGTCGGAAGCGTTCCAGGCGATTTTTAACGTATTTAAGGGGTTAGCGCTCCACAGCACCACCACATCGCTATGTTCCAACACCATTGGCCAGCTGGTCTGCTGCTGATAAACCTCATTACCGCCAACCACGTACGGCATGATCGCCTGGGCCGCGCCGGTGGAATAATCGCCCAGATGTCCGGTATAGCCGCCCGCCAGACTCATATAGCGCTGGAGCAGGGTCGCCGCTTTGTGCAGCACGCCGTTTGAGCGCCAGCCGTAGGAGCCCGCAAAAATCGACGCCGGGCCGTAGCTTTCGCGAATTCGGCGGTGCTGGGCGTGAATCAGATCCAGCGCCCGATCCCAGCTTACCCGCACAAACTCATCCTGCCCGCGCACGCCCTGCGGGCTTTCAGGCGAGGCGAGAAACCCCTTACGCACCATCGGGTACCGTACGCGGGTTTTGCTATGCACCTGATCGCGCACGGCGCTTTGCAGCGAGTTGGCGAAAGGGGTATCAAGCGCCCCCCGCGATGAGATGACGTTCTCGCCATCGGTTTCGACCAGCATGGGCCCCCAGTGGGCTGCGGTGAGGATAGTTTTGGTGGCGGATGAGATTGGCAATGCGGGCTCCTGGTCAGCGATAGCAGGTGTGGTGACGGCACGTTATTCAGCCGTTCAATGTTATTTACAAATTGAGATGCTCTCTGCGGAATTTTCTCCGGTTTCGCGCGTCATAATCAACCGTCACGGTCGCTGTGGCAAAGAATAAAAAGGATTAAGGAAATAAGATGAAAAAACGCGTACTCATGATTGCGGCTGTCGTTAGCGGCGCACTGGCTATTTCTGGCTGTACCACCAACCCCTACACCGGGGAGCGCGAAGCGGGTAAATCCGGGATCGGCGCGGGCATTGGGTCGTTAGTCGGCGCAGGCGTAGGGGTGCTCTCTTCTTCCAAACATGACCGCGGCAAAGGCGCGCTGATCGGCGCGGCGGCCGGCGCGGCGCTGGGCGGCGGCATTGGTTACTATATGGACGTGCAGGAAGCGAAGCTGCGCGAGAAAATGCAGGGAACCGGCGTCAGCGTGACGCGAAACGGCGACAATATCGTGCTGAACATGCCAAACAATGTGACCTTCGATAGCAGCAGCGCCAACCTGAAACCGGCGGGCGCCAATACCCTGACCGGGGTAGCGATGGTGCTAAAAGAGTATGAGAAAACCGCCGTTAACGTGGTTGGCTACACCGACAGCACCGGCAGCCAGGATCTGAATATGCGTCTTTCTCAGCAGCGCGCGGAGAGCGTCGCCAGCGCGCTTATCACCCAGGGCGTAGCGGCTAACCGCATCCGCACTACCGGCATGGGTCCGGCGAATCCGATCGCCAGCAACAGCACCGCGGAAGGTAAAGCGCAGAACCGCCGCGTCGAAATTACCCTCAGCCCGCTGCAGTAATGCCCGCTTTGCCCGGTGAGTCGCCGGGCAAAATGCTTGATATAGCGAATTTTCGCGCTAAGGTGTGTGCAGATTTCAGCAAAGGAAGCCACCATGGCGAAAGCGGCGCGAGCAACCATTAGCGATGTGGCGAAAGCCGCACAGACCGGCAAAACCAGCATTTCACGCTATCTGAACGGCGAAAAGCATCTGCTTTCCGACGATCTGTTGGGGCGGATTGAAAAAGCCATTGCCGAGCTCGACTATCGTCCCAGCCTGATGGCCCGCGGCCTGAAGCATGGCCGCACCCGGCTGATTGGCCTGATCATCGCCGATATCACCAACCCCTACTCGGTCAACGTGCTCAGCGGCATTGAAGCCGCCTGTCGCGAAAAGGGTTTCACCCTGCTGGTATGTAATACCAACAACGAGCTGGACCAGGAGCTGCACTACCTCGATCTGCTGCGCAGCTACCAGGTGGAAGGGATCGTGGTCAACGCCGTCGGGATGCGCGAGGACGGCCTGAACCGCCTGCAGCAGTCGGCGCTGCCGATGGTGCTTATCGACCGCAAGATTCCGGAATTCGCCTGCGATGTCGTCGGCCTCGATAATACTCAGGCCGCCACTACCGCCACCGAACACCTGGTGGAAAAAGGTTTCGAAGCCCTGCTGTTCCTCAGCGAACCCCTCGGCTCGGTCAATACCCGCCGCGAGCGTCTGAGCGCCTTTCGCCAGACACTACAGCGCCACAGCGGTATCATCGCGGAAAACGCCGAAGTACCGTTGAATGATGGCGCGATGCTCGATAACGTCCTGCGCCATTTCCACTCCCACCATCGCGGCATGCGCAAGGCGGTGATTTCCGCCAACGGCGCGCTGACCCTGCAGGTGGCGCGCTCGCTTAAACGCGTTGGCCTGATTTGGGGCAGCGATATCGGCCTGCTGGGCTTCGATGAGCTGGAGTGGGCCGAACTGGCGGGCGTGGGGATCACCACCCTTAAACAGCCGACCTGGCAGATTGGCTTCGCCGCCGTCGAACAGGTAGTGCGCCGGATTGAAGGCAGCAACGACCCGGTCCGCGAACGGGTGTTTTCCGGCGAGCTGATCGTCAGAGGCTCCACCTCCCGCTAACGATCCTTCGTGATGGCGATCATAAATTAGACATCCTGGCCTTTGCTTTGGAACCGATACCATCTAGCGTAATAAACAACGCATCAGATTATCGTCGGGAGTATTGGAATGGCCAGAAAGATTATTGTCGTGACCGCCGCGTACGGGAATGACCATGTTAAAGCGCTGGGCGGGCAGTCCGCCGTACTGCCCTTTATCGCCGGTTCCGGCGCCGACGGCGTAGAGATCCGCCGGGAACTGTTCAGCGCGGATGAGCTGAACCGCCTGGCGGAGCTGGCCGCCGATATTGAGCGCCGCGGCCTGCTGGTTTGCTATTCCGCGCCGGAAGCCCTGTTTGCCGCAGACGGAGCGCTTAACCCCCATCTTTCCGATCTTTTACAGGAAGCGCAAACCCTTAACGCGCTGTGGCTAAAGCTCTCGCTGGGCCATTTTACCCACCACCATGGCCTGGAAACCCTGCGCGATATTTTGCGCGAGAGCGGCATGGCGCTGGTGGTGGAAAACGATCAAACCGACTGCGGCCAGCTGGCGCCGATGCAGCGCTTCAAAGCCGCCTGCCGGGTTAACCAGCTGCCGATCACTCTCACCTTTGATATGGGCAACTGGCTATGGGTCGGCGACTCGCCGGAAGAGGCCGCGCGCCACCTGGCCCCGGCCGTCAGCTATATTCATGTTAAGGCGGCTGAGCCGCACCATTCGCACTTTCGCGCCGTGCCGCCGGATGAAGCCTCCGGGCGCTGGCTGGCGCTGCTCGATAACCTGCCCGCCGATGCCCCGCGCGGGATTGAATTTCCGCTGACTGGCCATGACCTGACGGCCGTGACCCGCCGCTACGTCAACCTGCTGCGCGAGGATTAAGTTATGCAAAAAGCGTTAGATGTCATCACGATAGGCGAAGCCATGGCGATGTTTGTCGCCACCGAGACCGGCGAGCTGTCTGCTGTAGAGCACTTTATGAAGCGCGTCGCGGGCGCGGAGCTAAACGTGGCGACCGGACTGGCCCGCCTCGGCCTGAGCGTCGGCTGGGTAAGCCGCGTCGGCAAGGACAGCTTTGGCTGCTTCGTCCTCAACGCGCTGGCGAAAGAGGGAATCGACGCCCGCGGCGTGAGCATCGATGACCGCTACGCTACCGGCTTTCAGCTGAAATCTAAAGTCGAAAATGGAACCGATCCCATTGTGGAGTATTTCCGCAAAGGCTCCGCCGCCAGCCATCTTTCGCCGGAGGATTTTAATGAATCATACTTCGCCGGCGCCCGGCATCTGCACTTAAGCGGCGTGGCCGCCGCGCTGTCGGAAAGCTCATACGCCCTGCTGGAGCGCGCGGCGCACACGATGAAAGCGCAGGGAAAAACGATTTCGTTCGACCCCAACCTGCGGCCCACGCTGTGGAAAAGCGAAGCCGAGATGGTCGAGAAGCTTAACCAGCTGGCGTTTCAGGCCGACTGGGTTCTGCCGGGTTTAAAAGAGGGCATGATTCTGACCGGCCTACAAACGCCAGAAGCCATCGCCGACTTTTACCTCGGCCACGGCGTGCGTGCGGTCATCATTAAAACCGGTTCCGACGGCGCCTGGTATAAAACCGCCGACGGCGAACAGGGAGCCGTGGCGGCGATAAAAGTGGATAACGTCGTCGATACCGTCGGCGCGGGCGATGGTTTCGCCGTCGGCGTGATTAGCGCCCTGCTGGAAGGAAAACCGCTGCGGCAGGCGGTGAAACGCGGAAACAAAATCGGCTCACTGGCCATTCAGGTTCAGGGCGATAGCGAAGGATTACCCACGCGCGAGGCGCTGGGCGAGTAAGTCGATTCAGCACAACGTCAGGCCGTTCTGTACCCTACCAGCAGCGCGGCGTAACGGATCTTTTCTATGATGAGCGTCACCTCACTCACAGAGGCAAACCTATGAATAGTTCAACGAATGCAACAAAACGCTGGTGGTACATCATGCCTATCGTGTTTATCACGTATAGCCTGGCGTACCTCGACCGCGCTAACTTCAGCTTCGCTTCGGCGGCCGGAATTACTGAAGACCTGGGGATCACCAAAGGTATCTCCTCCCTGCTGGGGGCGCTGTTCTTCCTCGGCTACTTCTTCTTTCAGATCCCCGGCGCGATTTATGCCGAACGCCGCAGCGTACGTAAACTCATTTTCATCTGCCTGATCCTGTGGGGTGCCTGCGCCTCACTGACCGGGATGGTGCACAATATTCCCGCGCTGGCGGCGATCCGCTTTATCCTTGGCGTGGTCGAGGCCGCAGTCATGCCGGCGATGCTGATATACATCAGCAACTGGTTTACCAAATCCGAACGCTCGCGCGCCAATACCTTCCTGATCCTCGGCAACCCGGTGACGGTGCTGTGGATGTCGGTGGTCTCCGGCTACCTGATTCAGGCTTTCGGCTGGCGGGAGATGTTTATTATTGAAGGCGTTCCGGCGGTGATTTGGGCCTTCTGCTGGTGGGTGCTGGTAAAAGATAAACCGTCTCAGGTCAACTGGCTGGCGGAAAGCGAAAAGGCCGCATTGCAGGAGCAGCTGGAGCGCGAACAGCAGGGTATCAAACCGGTGCGCAACTACGGTGAGGCCTTCCGCTCGCGTAACGTGGTCCTGCTGTGCATGCAGTATTTCGCCTGGAGCATCGGGGTTTACGGTTTCGTGCTGTGGCTGCCGTCAATTATCCGCAGCGCCGGCGAGAATATGGGCATGGTCGAGGTCGGCTGGCTCTCATCCGTCCCCTACCTGGCGGCAACCATCGCCATGATCGTGGTCTCCTGGGCCTCCGATAAAATGCAGAACCGCAAGCTATTCGTCTGGCCGCTGCTGCTGATTGCCGCCTTCGCGTTTATTGGCTCCTGGGCCGTCGGCGCTAACCATTTCTGGGTCTCTTATACCCTGCTGGTCATTGCCGGCGCGGCGATGTACGCCCCCTACGGGCCGTTCTTCGCCATCATTCCCGAGATGCTGCCGCGTAACGTCGCCGGGGGCGCCATGGCGCTGATTAACAGCATGGGCGCGCTGGGTTCATTCTTTGGCTCATGGTTTGTCGGCTACCTGAACGGCACCACCGGCAGCCCGTCAGCCTCGTACATTTTTATGGGAGTGGCGCTTTTCGTCTCGGTATGGCTTACTTTGATTGTTAAGCCTGCTAATAATCAAAAACTTCCGCTCGGCGCACGTCACGCCTGAAACATTAACGCAACGGAGAACCGCATGAAGCCGTCAGTCATTCTCTACAAAACGCTTCCCGACGACCTGCAACAGCGTCTGGAACAACACTTTACCGTCACGCAGGTGAAAAACCTGCGTCCGGAGACCGTTTCACAGCACGCCGCCGCGTTTGCTGAGGCGGTAGGTCTGCTGGGTTCCAGCGAAAAAGTCGATACTGCGTTACTGGAGAAAATGCCCAAGCTTCGTGCAACTTCGACCATTTCCGTCGGCTACGATAATTTCGACGTCGATGCGCTGAATGCGCGTAAAGTGCTGCTGATGCACACCCCGACCGTACTGACCGAAACCGTCGCCGATACCGTTATGGCGCTGGTATTGAGCACCGCGCGTCGGGTGGTTGAAGTGGCTAACCGCGTGAAGGCCGGCGAGTGGACCAAAAGCATCGGTCCGGACTGGTTTGGCAACGATGTGCACCATAAAACCCTCGGCATCGTCGGTATGGGGCGTATCGGGATGGCGCTTGCCCAGCGCGCCCACGCGGGCTTCGGCATGCCCATTCTCTACAACGCCCGCCGCCAGCACCCGCAGGCGGAAGAGCGCTTTAACGCCCGCTACTGCGATCTCGATACCCTGCTGCAGGAAGCAGATTTTGTCTGTCTGATCCTGCCGCTGACCGAAGAGACTCATCACCTGTTCGGCAAAGCGCAGTTTGCCAAAATGAAGTCCTCCGCCATCTTTATTAACGCCGGGCGCGGCCCGGTGGTGGATGAGAAAGCGCTGATTGCGGCGCTGCAGGAAGGTGAAATTTATGCTGCCGGGCTGGACGTTTTTGAACAAGAGCCGCTGGCGAAAGACTCCCCGCTGCTGAGCATGCCGAACGTCGTCGCGTTGCCGCATATTGGCTCGGCCACGCATGAGACTCGCTACAATATGGCGGCCTGCGCGGTGGATAATCTGATTGATGCCCTGAACGGCAGCGTTGAGAAGAACTGCGTGAACCCGCAGGTGAAATAAGAAAAGAAAACCCGGGCTAAGGTGAAGCCTTGCCCGGGTTGTCAGAACGGTTAACGAGTCGCGTTAACTGCCGCTGTCCACGCCTGATTAAAGGCCTGGTGCTGAGCGGCCAGCGGCCCAATCAGCGTATTATACTGACTGGCCTGCTGCGAAGTCGGGAACTGAATACCGTTCGCCACGAAGCTGACCTGAGTCTCCTGCTGCGCGATAAAATCACCCACCTGCACCAGCTGCTGGGTAAATACCTGCGCTGCCGGGATTAACGGCTGTAGCGCATTTGCCGGGGCCGTCACGACTTTATTATAGACCTGGTCGAAGACCGGCTTGAGATCGTCACCCTGTTTCAGCGCGCCGTGGGCGGCATCCGCCTGTATTTTTGCGTTCTCCAGCTGCTGGCTCAGTACGCCCAAAGCGCCGTTTGCCTGACGCAGCGGTTCGCGCTGGGTAACATAATCCTGCGGTACGCGAATCGCGTTCACGCTATCAACCACCGGACGCAAACCCGCATCCATCGCCTGGCTCACCTGCTGTGAATAACCGTAAATCACCGCGTAATCGGAAACGAAAGGCCCAAACTGTTTTTTCTGATCGGCGGTCAGCGTCGGCAGACGTTCGCCGCTACGCATTGCCGTATTTTGCAGGAAGTCGATGAACGCTTTGCGCTGATCGCCTTCTTTATCAAAACACCCACTCAGGCTAACCACCATTAACAGGGCTGCAATAGCCGCAAACCAGCGAGAGCAGGACTTTCCTGTCGCCATTTTTTTACTCCTTTCAGCCAAAAAAAGCGCAAACAGACACACACGTGTCAGACGCTGACAAGGATAGTCCAGGTCGGCCTTGCAGGATACCTTTTCCTGATAATCTTCCGCCTTTAAAACCGGGTTTTCGACGTTTTAGCGCGCGGCGGTACCCTCTGTTAAGTTCATCACAATTACCACCATCGTTCAGCGCGCAGCGGATTTATCTAATAAGCTGATTTTACTACGATTACTTTAACCTTACTCCCGAACTGCCCGTAAAGCGGACGATAATCGCACGCTTCCCTTTTCCCCCACATTGCCTGAACCGCCGTTCGATGATTTTATTAAATGAGCGATTAACGGCTATTTGTTCGATAATCGCACAAACAACATCAACGACCGCGAGGGAGATAACAATAATCTATCTCTGTCCCCCGCACTGCCTGCCAGGAATGCCGCATGAAGAAAACAACCATCGATATTCAGGCTTTTATCAATGAACATCCCTTCACGAAATACCAGTGGATGATTCTGGCCTTATGTTTTATCACCGTCGCGATGGACGGATTCGATACCGCGATAATCGGCTTTATCGCCTCTGACCTGGTGCAGGAATGGGGCGTCGAAAAATCGGCGTTAGGCCCGGTGATGAGCGCCGCCTTAGTCGGGCTCGCGGTCGGCGCGCTGACCGCCGGACCGCTCGCCGACCGCGTTGGGCGGAAAAAAGTTCTGATTATGTCCATCGTGGTTTTCGGCGGCTTCAGCCTGCTGACCGCCTTTGCTACCAGCCTTAACCAGCTGACGCTGCTGCGTTTTCTCACCGGCCTTGGGCTGGGCGCCGCCATGCCGAACGCCGCGACGCTGATGAGCGAATATGCCCCTGAGCGGCGTAGGGCGCTGATGGTTAACCTGATGTTCGTCGGCTTTCCGATGGGCTCCTCGCTGGGCGGCTTCCTCTCCGCCTGGATGATCCCCCACTACGGCTGGCAAAGCGTACTGGTGCTTGGCGGCGTGATGCCGCTGCTGCTGGCGGTAGTGCTGATGTTTCTTCTGCCGGAATCCGCGCGCTATATGGTGGTCAAACGCCAGCCTGCCCAGCGTATCGCCGCGATTCTGCGCCGTATCGCGCCGGTTCCCGAGCAGGCTGAATTTGAGCTACGCGAAGCGGGCCAGATACAAGAGAAATCATCCATCGGCGTGATTTTCTCTCCGCGCTACGCCGTCGGCACCATCATGCTCTGCCTGACCTACTTTATGGGCCTGCTGATCTTCTATTTGCTGACCAGCTGGCTGCCGCTGCTGATACGCGAAACCGGCGCGACGATGAGCCAGGCCTCCATTATCACCGCGCTGTTCCCGCTGGGCGGCGGTATTGGCGTGCTCATCCTCGGCGCGCTGATGGATAAGCTCAACCCAAACAAAGTGGTTGCCGTGGGCTGGCTGTTGACCGGAGTATTCGTTTGCCTGGTTGGTTTCTCAACCCATAACCTGCTGCTGATGGGAATAATGGTCTTTATCGCCGGCAGCATTATGAACGGCGCGCAATCATCAATGCCTGCGCTGGCCGCCGGTTTCTACCCCACCCAGGGACGCGCGACCGGCGTGGCCTGGATGTTAGGGATTGGCCGCTTTGGCGGTATCCTCGGCGCCTTTAGCGGCGCATTCCTGATGCAGGCCCAGCTCTCTTTCGAAACGATTTTCTCTTTGCTGGCTATCCCGGCCTTCCTGTCGGCCATCGCGCTGCTGGTCAAATATAAGCTGGGCCAGCGGCAACCCGCGGCTTCGCAAGGCGATGTGAAGAAGCTGCAAAAGGCGTAATACACCGGCCAGCGGGCGCGCGCTGGCCTTTTCCGCTTTTCTTCTTATCTGTTTACAATAATTTGCTTAACGGCTCTGTCTATTACTTTTCAGCACGTTATACCGCCTGAAACGGACGTAAAGAACCCCAGGTCATAAATAATTACCACGGTAATCATTCCTCACTTTTTTTTCCGACTATTCTTAAGAGGCTCTACATAATTCACCCTCCGCCGTATGAAAGAGAGGAGTTCTCAATGGAATATAAAGATCCTGCATTTGAACTGCTGAGCAACCTTGAACAAATTATTTTTAAAGATCAGGCCCAGGCGGCCTCGCTGACGCGTAAGCCCGCCGCAAGCATTGAATTTGACCAGCTACGCAAAGGTACCGGGCTGAAGATAGATGATTTTGCCAGCGCCATGGGCGTCAGTGTAGCAATGGTACAAGAGTGGGAATCGAGACGCGTGAAGCCCTCTCCCACAGAGCTTAAGCTGATGCGCCTGATACAGGCGAATCCGCAGCTTTCAAGACAGCTTATCGACTCATAATTTTAGCGTTTATTGGTTTCGGCTAACGGTCCTGATAAAGGACCGTTTTCATGCCAACGAAAAAAAAAGTTTGCTATCACAACGTGAACATGCGTTAATGCTCGCAGGTTTGATGTAAAGACCACAGAGCATTCGAATAGAGCAGTCCTTCAAAGGTTATCCGTTGATACCCCGGTAGTGAACTTTCCCTTTATCGCTTCAAATCTGTAGTCCAGACCGTAACGCCGAAAGGCTCATTTATTTTTTTTAAAGGTAATTCACTATGTCCGGTAAAATGACTGGTATCGTAAAATGGTTCAACGCTGACAAAGGTCAGAAAGTGTCCTTCACCATCGAAAGCGGCGCTAAAGGCCCGGCAGCTGGCAACGTAACCAGCCTGTAAGCTTAAAAAGCTCAAAATTCTTAAGTCCCTGCCAAACGGCGGGGATTTTTTTATTTGTGCGACAAGAAACCGCCATCCCACGGATGGCGGTTTTGCATTTATCGCCGCTCAAAGCGCCATCCGTCTTCCCGCCATTCCAGACAGTGGGTCAGCTTCAGCGCCTGTAAAAAGGCGTCATCATGCGACACCACCAGCATCGCGCCGGGAAATTGCGCCAGCGCTGTTTCAATTGCCTGCGTGGACGCCAGGTCGAGATGATTGGTGGGCTCATCCAGCAGCAGTAGCTGCGTGGCTTCCCGCCGCCAGAGCACGCAGGCCAGCGCCGCCTTCAGGCGTTCTCCTCCGCTAAGGGCCGATAGCGGCAGATGGACTTTGTCCGCCCCCAGCTGTAGCTGCGCCAGTTGGCTGCGCAGCACGCCCTCTTCCAAAGGCGTATCGCCGAGATTCAGGTGCGCCATTGCGGATAATGACAGATCAAGCTGGGTCAGATGCTGGTCCAGATACGCCGCGTTTACCGATAAGCGGCAGCGTCCTGAAAGCGGCGGCTCCAGGCCCAGCAGCGTTTTAAGCAACGTCGTCTTACCGCAGCCGTTGGGACCCCGTAGCGCCACGCGCATCGGCCCATCCATGCGCCAGTCCAGCGGCGCCATAGGCGCATACGCCAGCCGCAACGTTTCCAGCTCCAGTACCTGTTTTCCCGCAGCGACCTGGCTACCGGGCAGAGTAAACATCACCGGATTGTCCTCTTCTACCCGCTCACGCGCCTGAACCACCGCATCATTTAGCGCGCTACGTTGTTCACGATGCTGGCGTTTAAGGGTTCCGGGGCGCTCTTTTGCCGCGCCTTTGTAAGCTACCCGCTCGAATGAAGCGATATTTAGCGTGTCGATAGTACGCAACGTCTGCGCGGAGCGCCGCAGACAGGCATCGTGCTCTTTGTGCATCCTTGCGCGAGTACGCCGCCGTTCAATGACGGCATGCTCCAGCGCGGCGCGAGCCGCCTGCTGCTCCAGCTCACGCTGCTGCTGATAATCCGCATAGTTGCCGCCGTAGCTACGCAAAGCTGCAGGCGTCAGCTCGAGGATACGCGGCATCTGGGCCAGCAGCTCGCGGTCATGGCTGGCGATCAGCGCGCCACCGCGCCATTGCTCAAGCTGCTGATAGAACCACGCCCGGCCTTGTCGGTCGAGATGGTTGGTGGGTTCATCAAGCAGGAGAAAATCCGCACCGGACAAAAATGCCGCGCAGAGCTGCGCCTTCACTCTTTCGCCGCCGCTCAGCGAAGAGGCGGGCCGTGCGGGAGAAAATTCCCCTAAGCCAGCGGCCAGGAAGCCTGCATTCAAACGATCCGGAAGATCCCAAAGGCCATCAAGACGTTCGAGATCGTCAACTCGCCCTTCGCCTCGTTCAAGACGCGCCAGAGCAGAAAAAACGAATTCGAAGCTTAGCCATTCCGCCAGCGTCGTATCAGGAGTCATAGCATGCTGCTGAGCAACATAGCTTACCGAAACCATACGTTCGATATGGCCGCTCGACGGCGAGTCCAGGCCCGCCAGCAAACGCAACAGCCGGGTTTTACCGACGCCATTGCGCCCGACAAGCCCGCAGAGGGAGCCTTCCAGCGATAAATTCAGCGGACCAAAAAGCGAATCTCCCGTTGCAAACTGACAGGTGACCTGATGCAAAAGAAAAGAGGGGGATTGGGCACAATGAGCCATAAGCACTCCTGAATGAAATCAATACTTCCCCTGCTCGCCAATAGCGCGAAGCAAGGCATGAGATTCATCAGTCGTGTTTGTTCATTTGGCGCGTGCTCTCCGGTAAGACGAGGAATTCGTCGGGGCATAGGATAGCCACACACCGGTGCAAATTTCAAGCCTGTTTTTCAACATTACATAAAAGCGAAAAAAAGCCTCCTGATATCAGGAGGCAAAATATTTATTTGATGAAAAACGAAAGGGTGCATTGAAAATGCCTAACGCCGTAAGTCTGGCGGGAATCGCTCCCCGCCAGATGCTCTTACCGTTTAATTTCACCGGCTAAGAATGCCACCAGCTCGATATTCCCCTGTCTGACCTGTAATTCACACAGTGAATCACGAACCATCCCGGTGAATAATAAAATAGTGAAGCAAATCACCATTAAGCCAAACAACAGATACTTTTGCGGCACTCCTCGCCTCCGGTGTTGATTTCCAACAGGTAAGAGGCTACTCTTATGGTGTTGATGCATAGGGAAGCCTCACTTTGATTTATCATCAGGTGGGGCTTTTCTCTATCTGTCTCCCGCTAAACGCCTGAGACAAACAGTCTCAAGCACCCGCCAGCATTCTACCGTAAATATCTGACGAGACTACGTTGGCATATTCCTAAAATATTTTTCCTGAAGCTATATATTGATCAAATATATTGCTTAGAGAATTATTAATGGTTCGCTTATTTATAGTTTACGCATAAAAAAACCTGCTCTGAGGCAGGTTTTTTTATTATTAGCGATACGCTTACTGCAACAGGGAAATATCCGCTACCTGCAGGAACAGATCGCGCAATTTGGACAATAGCGTCAAACGGTTCACGCGCACGTTCTGGTCTTCGGCATTGACCATCACGTTCTCGAAGAATTCATCAACCGGCTCGCGCAGGGACGCCAGCTCGATCAGCGCATCCTGGTAACGCCCTTCGGCGAAGTACGGTTGCAGCTTATCGCGCAGCACGACTAAATTGCCTGCCAGTTTGATTTCAGCCGCTTCTTTCAATACGGAGGCGTGAACGATATCGTTCAGCGTAACGTCCGATTTCGCCAGAATATTGGAAACGCGCTTGTTCGCCGCCGCCAGCGCGGAGGACTCTTCGAGGGTACGGAAGTGCGAAACTGCCTTCATGCGCGCATCGAAGTCTGCCGGACGGGTCGGACGACGCGCCAGTACCGCCTGAATGGTATCGACGGTGTAGCCTTCGTCCTGATACCAGGCGCGGAAGCGTCCCAGCATGAAGTCGATAACATCATCGACCACGTTGCCGTTCGTCAGCTTATCGCCGTACAGGCGCACCGCTTCTTCGGTGAGGGTCTGCAGATCCAGATTGAGGTTCTTCTCAACGATGATGCGCAGCACGCCCAGCGCGGCGCGGCGCAGCGCGAACGGGTCTTTGTCGCCTTTAGGGTGCTGACCAATCCCGAAGATACCCGCCAGAGTATCCATCTTGTCGGCAATCGCCAGCGCGCAGGCTACCGGATTTGACGGCAGGGCGTCACCGGCAAAGCGCGGCTGATACTGCTCATTCAGGGCAACCGCCACATCTTCCGCTTCGCCATCATGGCGCGCGTAGTGCATCCCCATCACGCCCTGAGTATCGGTGAATTCGAAGACCATGTTGGTCATCAGATCGCACTTGGACAGCAGGCCCGCGCGGGTTGCGTGGTTAACGTCTGCGCCAATCTGCCCGGCGATCCAGCCGGCCAGCGCCTGAATGCGATCGGTCTTGTCGCGCAGCGTACCCAGCTGCTGCTGGAACAGCACGGTTTGCAGACGCG
>ENA-UOYX01000261-UOYX01000261.1-food-metagenome-genome-assembly--contig:-NODE-261-length-23195-cov-6.355013_pt1 | contig 23195 bp, 19 predicted proteins | sample MGYA00249880_ERZ772718 | MGnify/ENA primary metagenome ERZ772718 (study PRJEB29005, sample SAMN08379458) | food metagenome | isolation source: cheese spiked with Escherichia coli O157 | study: EMG produced... | reverse complement strand
TTATTGCTTCTGCATAAAAAAATTACTGGGGATCCCTCAGCCCACGGGGAGAGGGTAGCATTTATGGCATATGCTCACGCTTGAGGTACTCTTCGCTCTGCATCTCTTGCAGGCGCGACAGGCAGCGCTGGAACTCAAACTTCAGGCGCTCGCCCTGATAGATCTCATATAAAGGCACCTCGGCACTGACTACCAGCTTGACGTGGCGCTCATAAAACTCGTCCACCAGCGCGATGAAGCGGCGCGCTTCGCTCTCCATGAGTGGGGTCATGACGGGCACATCCCATAACATAACGGTATGGAACAGACGCGAAAGCGCAATGTAGTCATGCTGGCTGCGGGCGTCCACGCAGAGCGTTGCAAACGAGACGGCCAGCGTCTGGTTCTCTACGCCAAGCGTCGGCAACGGACGATGATTAATCTCCAGCGCTGGCGCGTTATCCCGCGGCGCCCCTGCCAACGCCAGCCAGAGTTTATCCATCTCGCGGGATGTGTCGGCATTCAGCGGTGAAAGCCACAGGTGCGCCTGCGTCAGCGTGCGCAAACGATAGTCGACGCCAGCGTCGACATTCATGATGTCGCAATGCTGCTTAATGGCATCTATGGCTGGCAGGAAACGCGCCCGCTGGAGACCGTTGCGATAAAGCTCATCCGGCGGGATATTTGAGGTCGCCACCAGGGTGATCCCACGCGCAAACAGCGCTTTCATCAGCCCCCCCAACAGCATCGCGTCCGTAATATCGGAAACAAAGAATTCGTCGAAGCAGAGTACGTCCGTTTCCGCCTTGAAGCGGTCCGCCACGATTTCCAGCGGGTCGGTTTCGCCCTGGAGCGCCGTCAGCTCTTCATGGACCCGGAGCATAAAACGGTGAAAGTGCAGACGCTGCTTACGCGTGCCGGGCAGGCTCTGGTAGAACATGTCCATCAGCCAGGTCTTACCCCGCCCAACGCCGCCCCACATATATAAGCCACGAACCGGTGCGTTTACCGTGGGCTCTTTTTTGCCCAGTAAACGGCCGAATGCCGCCTTCAGCCCACTGCTCTGCATCGCATCGGCGGGTTTCGCCAGAAGCTCCTGGTAAATCGTGTCCAGGCGGTTTACCGCTTCACGCTGGACATCATCCGGCTGGTGTGTGCCCTCACTCAGGGCGAGTTGGTAACGCGATGATGGGGACAGGTTTTGCATGATGTTATTGTTATTCCTTTAGTTAAACCTCATCAGCGGTCGTGGCTGATGAAAAAAAGGCCGTTCTACACTACGCGATGATACGTCAGGATTCCACTTCTGCGGAAATAGCGGTTATAGTGGCATAATCAGGCACAGGCAGGAGCCGAGCCAACACCCTACGGAACAACAAGACAACGGGAGAAGTTCATGACCTGGGAATATGCGCTAATCGGTTTAGTCGTCGGCATCATCATTGGTGCTGTGGCCATGCGTTTCGGTAACCGCAAATTGCGTCAGCAGCAGTCACTGCAATACGAACTGGAAAAGAACAAAGCCGAACTGGAAGAATACCGCGAAGAGCTGGTCAGCCACTTTGCCCGTAGCGCTGAGCTGCTGGACAACATGGCGACAGATTATCGCCAGCTCTACCAGCACATGGCGAAAAGCTCCAGCAGCCTGCTGCCGGAAATGACCGCGGAGAGCAACCCCTTCCGCAATCGTCTGGCGGACTCTGAGGCCGGTAACGATCAGGCACCGGTTCAGATGCCACGCGACTATTCAGACGGCGCGTCCGGCCTGCTGCGCGGTGGCGTAAAACGCGATTAATCGCACAACCTGAATAAATTTTACGGGCGCACCTTATGCGCCCGTCCTTTCTTCCCGTCCCCAGCTATTATTTAGTCAAACACCTCCATTGTTCAGCGGTTGAAAATTCAATAACATCAAGATGTTTTTGGGGCCGTTCTTTTTCATTCCAGGATACGAGAGTCAGCATCGATGAAGAAAAAAAACCAGCTGTTGAGCGCCTTAGCGTTAAGTGTCGGGTTATCTCTCTCGGCGTCCTTCCCCGCCAGTGCGGCACTGCCTTAGCAGGTGCCAGGACAAGAAGCCATTCCCAGCCTTGCGCCGATGCTTGAAAAAGTCCTGCCTGCGGTAGTCAGCGTTCAGGTGGAAGGGACGGCACGCCAAAGCCAGCGTATTCCCGAAGAGCTGAAGAAATATTTTGGCGAAGAGGCGCCGGATCAGCAGGCTCAGCCGTTTGAAGGCCTTGGTTCGGGCGTGATTATCGACGCGGCCAAAGGCTATATCCTGACCAATAACCACGTGATCAGCCAGGCTGATAAAATCAGCGTTCAGCTGAACGATGGCCGGGAGTTTGACGCCAAACTGATCGGCGGTGACGATCAGAGTGATATCGCCCTGCTACAGGTGCAAAACCCCAGCAACCTGACCCAGATCGCCATCGCCGATTCCGATAAGCTGCGCGTGGGTGATTTTGCCGTCGCGGTCGGTAATCCGTTCGGTTTAGGGCAGACCGCCACCTCCGGGATTGTCTCTGCCCTGGGGCGCAGCGGCCTGAATCTCGAAGGGCTGGAAAATTTCATCCAGACCGATGCCTCCATCAACCGGGGCAACTCCGGCGGTGCGCTGCTTAACCTGAACGGCGAACTGATCGGCATTAATACCGCTATCCTCGCACCAGGCGGCGGCAGCATCGGGATTGGTTTTGCCATTCCGAGTAACATGGCGAAAACCCTGTCTCAACAGCTGATACAGTTTGGCGAGGTTAAGCGCGGGCTGCTGGGCATTAAAGGCATGGAGATGAGCGCTGATATCGCCAAAGCCTTTAAGCTCAACGTCCAGCGCGGGGCGTTTGTCAGCGAAGTGCTGCCCAACTCAGGATCTGCGAAAGCGGGCGTGAAATCCGGTGACGTTATTGTCAGCCTGAACGATAAACCGCTGAGCAGCTTCGCTGAATTACGTTCGCGTATTGCCACCACGGAGCCTGGCGCTAAAGTGAAGCTGGGCCTGATCCGCGAGGGCAAACCGCTGACCGTGGAAGTGACACTGGACAAGAGCACCTCCTCTTCCGCCAGTGCAGAACAGATCTCCCCGGCGCTACAGGGCGCAACGCTGAGCGACGGTCAGCTTAAAGACGGCACGAAAGGCATTTCTGTCACTGCCGTTGAGAAAAGCAGTCCAGCCGCGCAGGCAGGTTTACATCAGGACGACGTGATCGTGGGTGTGAACCGCACTCGCGTGCAGTCTATTGCCGAAATGCGTAAGGTGCTGGAGAGTAAACCGGCGGTCATTGCCCTGCAAATTATCCGTGGCAACGACACCCTCTACATTTTACTGCGTTAACCATTTGCGACTCCGGGCATCGCCGCTGCGTGTGATGTCCGGATAACTCATGTTATGCTGCAAACCGTTCCTTTTTTAACGACACACGCATCATGCTTTTAAAGCTCTTTCGTTCAATTGTCATTGGTTTGATCGTTGCCGGTCTGCTGCTGGTGGCTATGCCATCTTTACGCCAGTTCAACAAACTGTCGGCTCCTCAGTTCGACAGCACGGATGAAACGCCTGCAACGTACAATCAGGCGGTACGCCGTGCCGCCCCCGCCGTGGTTAACGTCTATAACCGCGGGCTTAACAGTTCCGCTCATAACCAGCTGGAGATCCGCACGCTCGGTTCCGGTGTGATCATGGATGACCGGGGTTACATCATCACCAATAAACACGTGATCAACGATGCCGACCAGATTATCGTCGCCTTGCAGGATGGCCGCGTGTTTGAAGCCCTGCTGGTGGGGTCGGACAGCCTGACCGATCTGGCGGTGCTGAAGATCAACGCCACGGGCGGTCTGCCGACTATCCCGATTAATCGCAAACGAACGCCGCACATCGGCGATGTGGTGCTGGCGATCGGTAACCCGTACAACCTGGGCCAGACCATCACTCAGGGGATCATCAGCGCGACAGGTCGAATCGGACTGAACCCGTCAGGGCGGCAGAACTTCCTGCAAACCGATGCCTCGATCAACCACGGTAACTCCGGCGGTGCGCTGGTGAACTCTCTGGGCGAACTGATGGGCATTAACACCCTCTCCTTTGACAAGAGCAACGATGGTGAAACACCGGAAGGGATTGGCTTTGCCATTCCGTTCCAGCTGGCGACCAAGATCATGGACAAGCTGATCCGCGATGGCCGCGTGATCCGTGGCTACATCGGTATTGGCGGGCGTGAAATCGCGCCGATGCATACGCAGGGCGGTGGTATCGATCAGATCCAGGGGATTGTGGTCAACGAAGTGGCACCTGGCGGCCCGGCGGCCAATGCAGGTATCCAGGTGAACGACGTTATTCTTTCCGTCAACGGCACGCCGGCGGTCTCTGCGCTTGAAACGATGGACCAGGTGGCGGAAATTCGACCGGGCTCTATCATCCCCGTAGAAGTCATGCGTAATGACAAGAAGCTCACGATTCAGGTCACCATCCAGGAATACCCGGCCACTAACTGACGGGCATAAAAAAACGGAGCTTAGCGCTCCGTTTTTTTTACCGGGACAAGATCACTTGTTAACGAACTCTTCGCCCAGCGTGATGTCTTTCTTCAGCGTATCCAGCATGCCTTCCATCGCGTTTTGCTCAAACGCGCTCAGCGTGCCGATAGACTTACGCTCTTCAACGCCGTTTTTACCCAGCAGCAGCGGCTGAGAGAAGAAGCGCGCGTGTTCACCGTCGCCTTCTACGTAAGCGCATTCAACCACGTTTTTCTCGCCCTGCAGCGCGCGAACCAGAGACAGGCCGAAACGCGCCGCCGCCTGGCCCATAGACAGGGTTGCAGAACCGCCACCCGCCTTCGCTTCCACCACTTCGGTGCCTGCATTCTGAATACGTTTGGTCAGGTCAACCACTTCCTGCTCGGTGAAGCTCACGCCCGGGATCTGCGACAGCAGAGGCAGGATGGTCACGCCAGAGTGTCCGCCGATAACCGGCACTTCCACTTCCGTTGGCTGCTTGCCTTTCAGCTCAGCCACGAAGGTATTGGAACGGATGATATCCAGCGTAGTTACGCCGAACAGTTTGTTCTTGTCGTAAACGCCCGCTTTCTTCAGCACTTCTGCTGCGATGGCAACGGTGGTGTTCACCGGGTTGGTGATGATACCGATGCACGCTTTCGGGCAGGTTTCAGCGATCTGCTGAACCAGGTTTTTCACGATGCCCGCGTTGACGTTGAACAGGTCTGAACGATCCATACCCGGTTTACGTGCAACACCCGCGGAGATCAGCACCACATCGGCACCCTGCAACGCAGGACGCGCATCTTCACCGGAGAAGCCTTTGATTTTCACAGCTGTCGGGATGTGGCTCAGGTCAACCGCCACACCTGGGGTTACCGGAGCAATATCGTACAGGGAGAGTTCTGAGCCTGAAGGCAGTTGGGTTTTCAGTAGTAGGGCAAGCGCCTGGCCGATACCACCAGCAGCGCCGAGGACTGCGACTTTCATCCTAAACTCCTTATTATGGTTAACTTAAGTATCTGTAACTCCGTTGCGGCGACCATAATTCAGCACGTCATTAATTACAATTTTCATCGCTAAAGAATTTGAGGTCGCACGTCTTTGACCTTCACCCGAATGCTATCAGGCTGTGGGCAACAACGAATTAAGAGGGGGTTACAATACACCCTGCCACGCCACCAAAACAACATCATTTTGATAACATTTAATTTACTTTTAAGCTTATTTGCGCGGCGTGACCCAGGCATGTTTTCTGATAACGAAATCTGATAAAATCTCTCCCTTTCATAACATTATTTCAGCCTGGTGCCAGGTAGATAATTTGCATAAAAATTCATCCACATGCATAATAATGTTGTTTCTATCGTCATATTCCGGGTGACTTATGCGAAGCTCGTCTAAGCAAGAAGAATTAGTGAAAGCGTTTAAAGCGCTACTCAAAGAAGAGAAATTCAGTTCTCAGGGAGAAATTGTTCAGGCGTTGCAGGAGCAAGGCTTCGACAACATCAACCAGTCGAAGGTCTCCCGCATGTTAACCAAGTTTGGTGCAGTGCGTACGCGCAACGCCAAAATGGAGATGGTTTATTGCCTGCCTGCTGAACTTGGCGTGCCAACGACCTCCAGCCCGCTGAAAAACCTGGTTCTGGACATTGACTATAACGATGCCGTGGTCGTGATCCACACCAGCCCGGGTGCAGCCCAGCTGATTGCCCGCCTGCTGGACTCGCTGGGTAAAGCAGAGGGGATCCTCGGGACCATCGCCGGCGATGACACCATTTTTACGACCCCGGCAAATGGTTTCTCGGTGAAAGACCTCTACGAAGCGATTCTGGTCCTGTTCGAACAGGAGCTGTAATCTTCTGCCCCGTAGCGCCTGGCTGCGGGGATCATTCTGCTGCCGCCTCGTTTTACCCTGCTTTTCTCTGCCTGCTGCTTTTGCAAATAGTGCTTTTTACCGCCTGTTAACATTCATTCAGTGAATTATCTGCCGTAAAATCGCACTAAAAATCAAAGCCACCTATCCAATTGATTTACATAAGAAAAAATCATAACGCCTGCAGAGTAACGCCCTTTTTTATTCATTCCCGTTATAAAAAATGATGTTTTTAACACGTAATAACAGGCGAAACCATTAGTCTGGTATTAATTTTTTCCGTGATTAGTGTATACTTGATTTTGTGATGAGGGTCACAGAACAAAGACCCCAGTAAAATAATTGACGAGGTAAATAATCATGAAAATTAAAACCACTGTAGCTGCCCTGAGCGTACTGTCAGTCCTGTCATTCGGTGCGTTTGCAGCCGACACTATTAACGACGAACAGGCACAATCCCGTCAGGCTATCGGGACCGTTTCTGTTGGTGCCATCGGTACTTCTCCGATGGACATGCACGAAATGCTGAACAAAAAAGCGGAAGAACAGGGTGCGTCATCTTATCGCATCATCGAAGCGCGCAGTGGCGACCACTGGCACGCTACCGCAGAACTGTACAAATAAACCCTCGTCGTATCTCATCATACGACTTGCCCCTGACCTCCCGGTCAGGGGCTTTTTTATCACTGACGCACGTTGAAACGCAGTTGCCCTTCCAGCTCCTCCTCCGCTTCATCAAACAATAAAATCAATGCGCCAAAGCGTCTGCGCAGTTTTTCAGGCAGATGGGTAAATTCGATCTCCAGCGGTAACGGCAGCCTGTCGCCGGTAACCACATCCCACAGCATATCAAGATTGTTTACGCTGCCCCGCTCCAGGTCGAACGCCCGGATAAACTCGCGGTAGAAGTCTTCCTGACTATCAATTTCGTCAAAATCAAAGGTATAAATTTTCATTGCCAGCCACCCGGTACAGGCGGGCGGCAGATGCCGCCCTGTCTATTATAAGCCCCCGATATGCAGGGTTTTAACTACCAGAAACTCCTCCAGCCCCAGCACGGACCCCTCGCGTCCCAGCCCGGACTCTTTTACGCCCCCAAACGGACCCAGCTCGGTCGAGACCGCACATTCATTAATTCCGATCATGCCGCTCTCAATGGCCTGTGAGACGCGGAACACACGCGAGAGATTCTGGGTATAAAAGTAGGCCGCCAGCCCGTAAGGCGTATTGTTAGCGCGCATAACCACTTCGTCTTCCGACGTGAAGCGGAAGCAGGCGGCAACGGGACCAAAGGTCTCCTCTTCTGCCAGCTTCATGCCTTCATGGCAGTCACCGAGCACGGTTGGCATCCAGAAGTTGCCGCCAAGTTCGTGCGGTTTACCCCCAGCCAGCACCGTGGCCCCCTTCGCTACCGCATCTTCGACGTGCTCACGGACTTTCTCGACAGCCGAAGGCTCAATCAGCGGGCCGATAACGACGCCCTCGTCCAGACCGTTACCCACCTTCAGCGCCTTCACCGCATCGGCAAGCTGATTGACAAACTTGTCATAGACCGTCTCCTGAATATAGAAACGGTTTACGCTGACGCAGACCTGCCCGGCGTTACGGAATTTATTGGCGATGGCGCCTTTGACGGCGGCCTCAATATCCGCGTCCTCGAAAACGATATACGGCGCATTGCCGCCCAGCTCCATCGATACCTTTTTCATGGTCTCAGCGGAATTGCGAACCAGCGTTTTCCCGACGGCGGTTGACCCCGTAAACGAGATTTTGCGCACGTCATGGCTGGCCATAATGGCGTCGCTAATTTCTGAGGTGCTCCCCGCGACCGCATTCAGCACACCATCCGGCACACCGGCCTGCTTCGCCAGCGTCAGCAGCGCAAAGGCGCTCAGCGGCGTGTTGTTTGCAGGCTTGATGACGCCGGTACACCCTGCTGCCAGCGCCGGGCCGAGCTTACGGGTGAGCATAGCCATCGGGAAATTCCATGGCGTGATAGCAGCAACCACCCCAACAGGTTCACGAGTGGCCAGAATACGGGAGCCGGGTTTAACCGGAGGAATGATTTCACCGTTAGCGCGCTTGGCCTGCTCCGCAAACCACTGAATAAAGCTGGCAGCGTAGTCCACCTCGCCCTCAGCCTCTTTCAGCGGCTTGCCCTGCTCGGTGGTCATCAGCCGCCCGAGCCAGCTTTTGTTCTCGATAATTAGTTCATACCAGCGATAGAGGATCGCGGAACGCTCTTTTGCCGTTTTTGCGCGCCATGCGGGAAAGGCTTTCGTCGCGGCCGCAATGGCCTCTTCGGTTTCGGCTTTCCCTGCTTTCGCCACTTTCGCAACCACCTCGCCCGTGGCCGGGTTTAGCACATCAAACGTGGTGTCGAGTGTTTTCCAGATACCGTTAACCAGATACCCGGTCTGAAAAAGAATACTGTCCTGAAGAGCCTGGGTTGTCATGTGTCCTCCCTTCCTGAATGTTTGAACCTGCAAGAATAAGTATAGCCACAAAAAAACCGACGCTTTTGGCGTCGGTTTTCTCTTCGTTAGCTGTCTGTCAGCGCATTCTGGTAGCGGTGCAGCATAAACACCAGCCGCTCTACCGGCTCGGTAACCTGCGGCGGCGCTTCCCAGACTCGCAGTTTCTCCTGGTAGATATCCAGCTCCTCCAGCAGTTGCTTAAAGTAGCGGCGACGTTTGTCATCACTGGATGCCGATATCACATGGTCCGCCGTTCGCCGTAGCTGGCGGTGGAAAGCGGACAAATCGTCGTTGATCGGCACTGGCGCGTTCCGCAGACGCTGGTGCGCGATAATCATGGTTAACGCCAGACGGAAGCGAGCGACATCGCCCGGGAATTTATTCAACAGCAGGAACAGTTGCTGGTAAAGGGCCGGAAGGTGGTTCTGCTTGCGCCGCGCGGTGTTGGTGGTCAAGGACGATACGGCGGCCGACACAAACTGATTGAGCAGCACGCGCCCTGTCCGCGCCTGAGAGTTATCCCGCACCAGCAGGATCACCATCATCGCCAGGAAACAGCCCACCAGCTGGCCTAATGCGCTATCCAGGAACTGGCTGAAATGGAAGGTCATCGGGTTATCCAGCACGAGGATGTTAATCGTACTCGCCAGCGCACCTAACGATCCCAGACGGCGTTTTTGTACCTCAATCCCGATAAAGAACGCCATCACCGCCAGGCTGATACAGAGCAAAAGCATGCTTTGCTGCGTCGAGGGGATGATTACCAGGAAGTAGAGCGCGCCAATGGGTAACGCCGCAATGGTGCCGTACAGAAAATCAATAGCGACCATGCGCGGGTTGGGCAGACGCATCGCCAGCGCGGTAACGACGGCAATCATCACCATCGCGCCGCTGCCGGATGTCCAGCCGGTCCACAGCCAGAACAGCGTGCCGAGTATACAGGCCAGGGTGGTACGCCAGAAGTTAACCATCGCATGATGACGCTCGGCGGATTCCGGTTTGATCACCACTTCGCCCTGTAACACCTCTTCTTCCGCCGCACTGATTTTGGTGTTGCTAATCACGCCGCGTTTAAGAAGCAGGTAGCGCGTTGCGGCGCCAACCCAGGTATAAATGGTGACTGGCGTATCCCGTTCGCCCGTCCAGGCAATCACACGACGCATGCGTTTAAGCTGTCGATGCACGTCCTGCACCGTCTCCACAGGCTCATCAAACAGTTCGCGGAAGGTATCCGTTACCACTTCGGGGCGAGTGTTCTGAATCAGGTAGGTTTCACACGCCTGGGTGATCAGCGTTAACGAGACGGTATTGATCGCTTTCAGACGACGATTGGCACGCTCCCAGCGGGAAGACTCCATATTGAGATTACTGCGCATCCCTTCCAGCGCCTGCGTGCGGCGCACCAGCGCGCTCCAGGCCTTGTCGACCTCTTCGCTGTCGCCGTGCTTAATGCACAGCTGCATGAGCTGGTACTGGGCAACAATCAGCGCGTCCAGCTCACGATCGACTTCCTGCTTGATGGATCGCGGAGAGAAAAGCAGATCGGCGACAATCGCGCAGACGATACCAATGACAATCTCGCTACAACGTTCCACGGCGAACTGCGGAGCAAGCAGCGGTTCACTCTGAATGGTGATGATAATAATCAGCGCGGTATATCCCGCCAGGCCCCAGGCGTACGAGTTCTCCACCTTCACCAGCGAAGAGACCCAGGTGCAAAAACCCGCCCAGATACAGCATACAATCAGCATCAGCAGCGGCGTGCGGATCATCAGGATGATAATGGTCAGGGCGGCGATACAGCCGATAAAGGTACCGATAATACGCAGCATCCCGCGATAGCGAATTGCCCCGGAGTAAGGCTCGCCACCCGCCGCGAAGGCAGGACCGGCGGCGACGATCGCGGCGGTCAGAACAGCCCAGCGCGGCGTTTCAAGCTGGAAATGGAAGCCAACAAACAGCGCCAGCACAATGGCGCATGCCAGCTTCACGGCGAAGCGGATGTGCTGGCTGGCGATGGAAAAAATGCCCATAGCGATCAACCAAACTCGCGCAGGCGATGGGCGATTTGACGGAAGATAGAATCCTGGCTGGCATCACGGTCTTTTTCACCGGTGATCACTACCGTCGCCGTGGTGCCTGCGGGCCAGAGGTTGCTCTGCTGCTCATCCAGACGAATGCGTACCGGTACGCGCTGCGCCAGACGAACCCACTCGAGGTTAGAATCGACGGTCGCCATCCCTTTTGAATCATTGGTACTGCTGGCGTTGGTCACCCCCGCGGCCACGCTGTCCACGGTTCCTTTCAGGACCCGGTTGCTGCCGAGCGGCGTGATTTCGGCGCGATAGCCCGGACGCACGCCTTCCAGCTTGGTCTCTTCCATATAGGCGAGGACGTAGAAAGAGTTCTGTTTCACCAGCGCCACGGCCGTAGAGCCGCGCGTGATAAACTCACCCGCATAGACGTTGAGGTTGGTTACCCAGCCATCGGACGGGGCGCGGATAACGGTACGTTCCAGATCGAGCTTCGCCAGATCGCGCGTCGCCTGCGCTTTTGCCAGCTGATGCAGCACGGTTTGCAGCACGTTATTGGACTGATCAATCTCTTCCCGGGACATGGCCTGGATGCCCAGCTTGTTACGACGTCCTGCTTCACGGCGTTTTTCAGCGGCCAGCGCGTTGTAATACGCTACGTCGGCTTCCGCTTCTTCCAGCGCTTTTTGATAGCGCGGCTGGTCGATAGTGAACAGTACCTGATCTTTTTTCACCAGCTGGTTATCGTGGACATTGACCGCCGTAATGAGACCGGCGACATCGGGCGCTATCGCGACCACCTCCGCGCTGAAACGCGCATCGCGCGTCCACGGGGATTCGGTGTAATAAACCCAGGCGCGAAAAATAGCGATGAACGCCAGGATGACCAGCGCCATAGTGATGGCAGTGCGGGAGATTTTTCTTGTTAGCGTTTTCACATCAACCTCAGACAAACATGCGCGATATTAAATAGAACAGGCAGCAATACAGCGCGGTATTAAACAATGCAGGATGCCAGACGAAATCATAAATCCCGGTAGGGACCAGCACCTTGCGCACCAGCCAGAAGATCGCCAGTGATAAAAGAAGCTCGAAAAATATCGGTGGGAACGACAGACCGAACACCACGATAACGGGAAACAGACTCATGTTGACCTTGATTAAAGAGATGCAGGTTACTGGATTATTAAGCTCACGCCGCCGCAGGAGAGCATGAATTGCCGGGCGAGAGTGGCGCAGCCGTTATGTAATTAATAATATATTAACGTAACTGTTATGCTGTTATCTATCATATGTGATCTAAATCACTTTTAAGCCAGAGTGAATAATGGAACGTCTAAAACGCATGTCCGTCTTTGCGAAAGTGGTTGAGCAAGGCTCTTTTACCGCCGCAGCACGTCAGCTACAAATGAGCGTCTCATCCATTAGCCAGACAGTGTCAAAACTGGAAGATGAGCTCCAGGTGAAGCTGCTCAACCGCAGCACCCGCAGCATTGGGCTGACGGAAGCGGGTAAAATTTACTATCAGGGCTGCCGTCGAATGCTGCATGAAGTGCAGGATGTTCACGAGCAGCTCTACGCCTTTAACAACACGCCTATCGGCACGCTGCGTATCGGGTGTTCTTCAACTATGGCACAAAATGTTCTCGCTGCCATGACGGCGGAAATGCTGAAAGAGTATCCCGGTTTAACCGTTAATCTGGTAACGGGTATTCCGGCACCGGATCTGATTGCCGATGGGTTAGACGTGGTGATCCGCGTTGGCGCATTGCAGGACTCGAGCCTGTTCTCGCGTCGACTGGGCAGCATGCCGATGGTGGTCTGCGCTTCGAAAAGCTATCTGGCACAGTATGGCGTACCGGAAAAACCTGCCGACCTGAGCAACCACTCGTGGCTGGAATACAGCGTTCGCCCAGATAACGAATTTGAATTGATCGCGCCAGAAGGGCTTTCCACCAAACTGCTGCCTGAAGGCCGTTTCGTGACCAACGATCCGATGACCATCTCACGCTGGCTGGTGGCCGGGGCCGGGATCGCCTACGTGCCGCTGATGTGGGTGATCAACGAGATCAACAGCGGCGAACTGGAGATCCTCTTCCCGCGCTACCAGTCGGATCCGCGCCCGGTGTACGCGCTCTATACCGAAAAGGACAAGCTGCCGCTGAAGGTGCAGGTCTGTATTAACTATCTGACGGACTATTTTGTGGAAGTGGCAGAGCTGTTTCAGGGGATGCGGGGAAGAAGGAAAGAGTAGGCCTCCCCCCTCACCCCGGCCCTCTCCCCAAAGGGGCGAGGGAGAAAAGACGGCACGGAGCAGTCCCCTCTCCCCGTTGGGGAGAGGGTTAGGGTGAGGGGAAAATGAAAAAATTACGCCGTGCCGCCCACCGTCAGGTTATCAACCTTCAGGGTTGGCTGGCCCACGCCTACCGGCAGGCTCTGGCCCTCTTTGCCGCAAACGCCCACGCCGTTATCCAGCTTCAGGTCGTTACCCACCATGGAAATCTGCTGCATGGCCTCAATGCCAGAGCCAATCAGGGTTGCGCCCTTCACCGCTTTGGTCACTTTGCCCTTCTCAATCAGATACGCCTCTGAGGTAGAGAAGACAAATTTACCGGAGGTGATATCCACCTGGCCGCCGCCAAAGTTCGGCGCGAAGATCCCGTAATCAACGGATTCGATAATCTCCTGCGGCGTGGATTTACCCGGCAGCATGTAGGTGTTGGTCATGCGCGGCATCGGCAGGTGTGCGTAGGATTCGCGACGACCGTTACCCGTTGGCGCAACGCCCATCAGACGCGCGTTAAGCTTGTCCTGCATGTAACCTTTCAGTACGCCATTTTCGATCAGCACGTTGTACTGGCCCGGCGTGCCTTCATCGTCGATAGAAATCGAGCCGCGACGGTCGAGCATGGTGCCATCATCCACCACGGTACACAGTTCGGAGGAGACTAGCTGCCCCATCTGACCGCTGAATACGGACGTCCCGCGACGGTTGAAATCCCCCTCCAGGCCGTGACCGACCGCTTCGTGCAGCAGCACGCCAGGCCAGCCTGCGCCCAGAACCACCGGCAGCGTACCGGCAGGTGCCGCCACGGCAGACAGGTTGACCAGCGCCATGCGCACGGCTTCTTTTGCCCACGCATCCGCGCGCGCTTCGCCGTCAACGTCGCCGAGGAACCAGTCGTAGCCAAAACGACCGCCGCCACCGCTTGAGCCGCGCTCGCGCTTGCCGTCGTCTTCCACCTGCACGCTGATAGAGAGGCGCACAAGCGGACGCACGTCGGCGGCCAGCGTACCGTCCGTCGCCGCCACCAGAATCAGCTCATAGACCCCGCTCAGACTGGCAGAGACTTCCTGCACGCGTTTGTCCGCCGCGCGAGCCACTTTGTCCACGCGACGCAGGATGTCCAGCTTCTCTTCGCGGCTCATGCTTTGCAGTGGATCGATGCTGGTATAAAGCGCAGCGTGCTGCACTTCACCCAGGGTTTTCACGCGACCGTCGCCGGTATCACGCACAATGGTTCGCGCCGCCTGCGCGCTCTGCTCCAGCGCGGCCAGGCTTATCTGGTCTGCATAAGCAAAACCGGTTTTTTCGCCGCTGACGGCGCGCACGCCGACGCCCTGGTCAATGTTATAAGAACCATCTTTAATGATACTGTCTTCTAAAACCCAGGATTCGTGATAGCTCGACTGGAAATAGAGATCGCCGTAGTCGAGGCGGCGTTCGGTCAGTTGAGCAAGAATGGAGAACAGGTCCTGATGGCTCAGGCCGTTAGCTGCGAGCAAATGTTCACTTACCAGGTTCAGACTCATCGTATTGCTACTCGTTCGTTGCCGCCAGTGGCGGTATAAAATCAATATTATTGAGAGTGAGGCAATTACCTGCCCACGTCAAATCATTGCTGTGCTTCTTTGCGCGGCTGGCGCAGCACTTCATTAATCTGCGGTTTATCGATTGGGCCCGTAATGCGGTAGCGCAGAATCGAGACTTTGCTCCAGAGCGGCCCCAGCACTTTGCTGGCGGCAAATACCGCCGCGCCGATTATCGGATTGACCACAAAAGCGGTAGCAACACCCACTGTAGCGGAGATTTCCGGGGCAACAACCGCTTCCATATCCAGCTCCCGGCGCACGAGGTTCACTGATCCTTTCATGGCGATGTCCGCTTCCAGGCCGTCCAGCAGCGTATCATCGGTATGCATCACGCCGTCCTTGATCCAGGCCGTTCCGCGAATGGAGTCATAATAGAAACCGTCGTTGAAGGTATCGCTGAAATCGAAGCGCAGCTTGCGCAGCAGCGCGTCAAAGCTCAGCAGGCGCAGTATTTGCCCTGCATGACCGGTGCTAACATCGGCAATTTGTCCCTTACCAAAACGGGTTCTGAGGATACCGTTCAGCGAGGCAACGTCCGGCTGCCACGGTGCCGCGCGCCAGTGCAGATCGTAATTCACATCGAAGGACGATCCGCGAAGCGGCGTGCTGATCCCAAAGAAGTTAGCCGCGGAGTCCAGCTTGTTGCCTTTAATATCGCCCTTCAGCGAGGTGCGCTGTTCACCCGGTTTGTTCACCCACTCGCCAGCGGCGGTCATGCGGCCAAAGCCGGTATCCACCAGCCCACCAGAGAGGCTCAGCGTATTGCCCTGAATAGCAAAATCACCGTCGATACGGCCATATTTCTGTCCCCACAGCCAGCACTCCGCACAGCGCAGCTGGAGATCGGGCCAGTTGCTGAAATCCACGCGCGACGTTCCACTGCTGCTGAAAGGAGACGTACTTGTCGACTGTGTTTTAGACGCCGTAAAGGTCGGGTTGTAATAGAGATAACGGATAGCCGCCTGCCATGGCGCGTTATCGCGCATCGTCAACGAACCGTTAATTTCACGCCCCTGCGCCTCGACCTTTGAGCCGTTCACCGTCGGCCGGGAGACAATACTCAGGTTGTTCCACTGCTGCCCACCCAGCGTCAGCGCAGGCGTGCGCAAGGTAATGGACTGCGGGAACTGCGCCGTTTGGTCGACGTTTTGCCCGACACCTTTCTGAAACAGTGCCAGCCACTCTGCGCCATCCATCGGCGGGAGATTCAGTTCAATGCCCGCCTGCTCCGGCAGCGGCGGCGTGGTACGGCTGTCCGTCGTCCAGATCGCCCTGTCCAGCGTCAGCTTGCGGTTAAGCAGCCAGCGGCTGTTGAAGTGGTTTGTTCCGCCAGCGTTTCCGGTTAAATCGAAGCTGTTAAGGTTGCCCGCAACCTTAACGTTGACGGGCAGTGCTTCACCGCTTTTCTTGTTCAGCGGTGCGGGAAGCTGGCTACTGAGGTTTTTTAGATCGCCCGTAATGTCGACGTTATAGCGCGCACCGGCATGATAAGGCAGGTCGATGGCGACCTTGCCATTCCATGACACCGCGCCGTCCACCGCATTCTCAATCGGCTTCGGCAGAACATCCATGCGTGACGGCTGCCAGTTCGCGTCCATATTGACCGCCACCTGGTAGGCTTTATCGCCCTCGGTGGTGGAGAAATCGATATTGACGGGTTGATTGAACCAGGTCGCTTTCAGCGGCTTACTTTTCAGATTGCCGTTAACAAAGCTGAACTGACCGCTAAGGTTTTTCAGCGTGCTGTCCAGCGGCTTGATATAGAGGCTGTTATTGTTCAGACGAACGTCGCCTTTGGCGGTGGTCATTTCACCGTCGAGCGGGATATCCAGATGTAAGCGAGCATTCACATCACCATCTAACTGCAACTGCTGGAGAGTGGCCGCCAGGGAGTCATCCAGCGGCGTATCTTCAAAATATGGGCCAACCGCTTTACCCGGCCCATTAATATCCGCATCAATCAGCAGTTTCTCTTTGGAGTAATCCGGGATGTTTGCCGTCAGGTTGCTTGCTGTTACGCCGCCCAGCGCAACGCTGTCCGTCTTCATCCACAAGCCGTCATTCAGGAAGTTGAGTTCGATATTCAGATTCTTCAGCGCGGGCCAGTCCGGCTGGAAGGCATAGGTGGCGTTGCGTAGCGGCACCAGAACCTGGAACTGGCCTTCGTTATGCTTATACGGGAACAGGTGCGGATTGCCGCCGTAGACCAGCGTGGCGTTATCCGCCTGACCGCCCTGAATGGCGCCGCTGAGATAGTCTACCAGCGCTTTCCCCATCAGGTTTTCCGGGAAGTAGCGCCACGCCTGCGAACCGTCATCTGTGCTTATGCCTGCCAGAATGCCCAGCCACGGCTCATCGCCTTCAGGCTGTAGATAACGGAAATTACCGCGGGCATGTACCGCTTTGGCTTTTACATCAATATCGCGACCATCGAGCTGAAAACCTTTGTCATTCTTCAGCCAGTTAAGAGTGGCGTTTCCCTTTTCGATCTCCAGTGGCGCACGGAAGACCGTTTCGTACGGCATTTTTGCTTCCTGCATTTCTGCCGTCAGCCTGCCGTTTTCCACGCTTCCTTCCAGTTTACCGCTGAAGTGCTCGGCACCCGGCAGCAGCTTCCACTGTTTCCATGCGAGATTTTTCCATGCCGCCTGAAAACGCGTCTTTTCCGTGGCCTGGAGCGGAATATCCAGCGCCAGCCGGTTTATCTGCCCGCTCGGTTGCGTCGCCAGCCAGATTTCGCCCAGCTCCGGGGAGAGTTTTGCGGCCATTGAACGCAGCCCTTCGATCGCCGTCAGATCCAGGTTACTGGCGCGGATACGCAGCTCATCGCTGCGTTTACCGTTTATACCGCCGACGTCCTGCTCCGGCATCCACGCCAGCGTCAGCGCGCCGCGCGGCCAGGGTTTGTTATCCATGGAGATGCGCGTATCCGGAATAGCGAACTGCCAGCCGCCTTTATCCTGCGTCACGTGTGCGGTGAGGTTATCGACGGAAAGCTGATGCTGATGGTTTTCCCCCTTCCAGCTCGCGCCCCCCTGCTTAAGCCAGATATCGCCGCTGGCGAATGCCCCGTTCGTCAGGGTCATCCAGCCTTCCAGGCTGAAGCGCGCGGTTTCCAGCTGCATGTTCTGCTGTAGCCACTCACCCAGCCACGGCTTCACGTCCACGTCGTCCGCCTGTAGCCACACCCTGCCGTTGTTCAGCAGGCCATTGTCGTCGCGCAGATCCATCCGCACCTGCATAACGCCGTGCTGCCCGTTCAGGCTGGAGAGATTCACCTGCCCCTCGGCGCGGTGGCGATCTTTCCCGTTTAGCCAGGTCAGCTGTGGGATCGCCAGCTCAGCGCGCTGTCCGGAAAGGGTTATAAAGCTCACTTCGCTGTCGCGGAGATCGAAATGATCGAACTGCCGCAGGAAGAGATCGCTGATACGGCTGGTTTCCAGCCCACGATCGCTGTCGCCGCTTTGCAGCGGCGTGTTGGTCATCAACTGAAGTTGCCAGAAGGTGAGATCGCGAAACTGCCAGCGCAGATGCAGCAGGCTTTGCCAGACATCCAGCGCCAGGGTGACGCGTTTGATTTTAAGATGGCCGCCATCTTTCAGGCTGGCGCTGATATCCCGTGCATCAAGCGTCGGGCCAAAGTTCTGCCAGCTTGCCTCGATATGGCTCACGTCCACCGGCAGACCGGTGGCAGATTCGATTTTTGCCAGGATCTGCGGCCGCCAGCTGTCCAGATGCGGCAAGGCGAGACGCAGCCCGCTCACGAGCAACGCGACAATCACGACCAGCGTTGCCCCTGTAAGCAGTAAAATCCCCGGCAATCGCCTCACGCGTCTCTCCTTGTCAGCCTTAAATCTCGCAGCGAACTGCGTTTACATCATGACGACGTCAAACTGCTCCTGGTTATAGAGCGGCTCAATTTGCACTTTTACCTGTTTGCCGACAAAGATTTCCACTTCCGCCAGCGCGTGCGACTCTTCCCCTTTCAGGGCCTCTGCCACCGCAGGGGAAGCATAGACCAGAAAACGGTCTGAGTCGTAGGCATGATGGACACGGACAATCTCACGCATGATCTCGTAGCAGACCGTCTCCACCGTCTTTACCGTTCCGCGTCCATGGCAGGTTGGACACTCATTACACAGGACATGTTCCACGCTTTCGCGGGTCCGTTTCCGGGTCATTTCCACCAGACCGAGCTGCGAGAAGCCATTGATGCTGGTTTTCACGCGATCTTTACTCAGCGCCTGCTCCAGGGAGTGCAGCACGCGACGGCGGTGGTCTTCATTATTCATATCGATAAAGTCGATGATGATAATACCGCCCAGATTACGCAGGCGAAGCTGGCGTGCGATGGCCTGCGTCGCTTCTATATTGGTATTAAAGATGGTGTCATCGAGGTTGCGATGGCCGACAAACGCGCCGGTGTTGATGTCGACGGTGGTCATCGCTTCGGTTTGATCGATGATCAGATAGCCACCCGATTTCAGCTCAACCTTACGCTCCAGCGCACGCTGGATTTCGTTTTCAACGTCATAGAGATCAAATATCGGCTGGCGTCCGGTGTAATGCTCCAGCAGCCCCGGCATTTCCGGGATGTACTCGGCGGTGAACTCCAGTAAGGCTTCGTACGTCAGACGCGAGTCCACGCGGATTCGGTCGAGCTGCGCATCGGCGAAATCACGCAATACGCGCTGAGCGAGCGCCAGCTCACCGTACAGCCGGTAGCGGGTCTGGTTGCGTTTTTTACGCTCCATCACTTTGGTCCAGACGCGCTTCAGATAGGCCGCATCCGAGGCCAGGTCTTCTTCGCTGATCCCTTCCGCTGCGGTACGGATGATAAACCCGCCCTGCTCGTCGCAGTAGGCGCTGACCACCTTTTTCAGGCGTTCACGCTCGCTTTCGCTCTCAATACGCTGTGACACGCCGACGTGCGACGCCCCCGGCATAAAGACCAGATAACGTGAAGGAAGGGTGATGTCGGTGGTCAGACGCGCGCCTTTGGTGCCCAGCGGATCTTTTACCACCTGCACCATCAGATCCTGGCCCTGACGCACCAGCTCAGAGATGTCGCGCACGGCAAACTGTTTTTGCTCTTCGCCTGCCACGCATTCGGTATGCGGCATGATGTCGGAGGCGTGCAAAAACGCCGCTTTATCGAGCCCAATATCTACAAAAGCCGCCTGCATACCCGGCAGTACACGACTGACACGACCTTTGTAGATATTGCCTACGATTCCGCGCCGCGCTTCACGCTCAATATGAATTTCCTGAAGAATGCCACCATCAATGTAGGCCACACGGGTTTCCGATGGCGTTACGTTTACCAACAATTCAGCCGTCATAATTATCCCTTCCCTCACGCAGTGAGTTAAAATTGCTCAGCAACTCATACGTTTCCACCAGCGGTAAGCCGACTACGGCGTGATAGCTGCCATTTATCTTCCTGACAAAACAGCCACCCAGCCCCTGAATACCGTATGCACCTGCTTTATCCATAGGTTCACCGCTGGCGATATAGCCGGCGATCTCCTCGTCGGTGAGGACTCTGAACGTCACTTCCGTTACCACAAGGCAATCCAGAACGTACTGGCTGTCTGCCAGCGCTACCGCCGTCATCACCTGATGGGTTTGTCCGGACATGTTACGCAGCATCCGCGCAGCATGGTCTGCGTCGCGGGGTTTCTCAAGCACCTCACCATTGAGGATGACGATGGTATCGGCCCCCAGCACCGGTAAGTCACGCGGCACGCATGCAACGCCCGCCTGCGCTTTTTCACGCGCCAGACGGGAGACATACTGCTGAGCGCTTTCGCCCTCAGCACGTTTTTCTTCGATACCGGTAACGATGCGTTCGAAGGATACACCCAACTGCGCGAGCAGTTCCTGGCGACGCGGAGAACCGGAGGCAAGATACAAAGACGTCATAGAAACCTTTTATTGCACGGCAAACTGCTGGCGAATTTTACGCATCAGCAGGAACAGCCACGGCCAGAGCACACCGTTTACTACACTACTCCAGAACACTTCCGGTCGGAAAGAGACGTTGATCACTAAAAACTCTGCCCAGAAAACAACGATATCCGCAGCGAGCGACAACAACATCACCACCAGCGCCTGTTGCCAGAGCGCAAGGTTACGAAAGAGCTGGAATTTGAGTGCAACGAGATACGCAATAATGCTCATGGATAAGGCGCGGACGCCAAGCGTAGAGCCACTGATAAGATCCAGTATGGCACCCATCACAAAACCTGTGCCGACATTTACGCGGTGCGGCAGGGCAAGGATCCAATAGAGCAAAATGAGTAATACCCAGTTTGGCCGGAAAACAAGAATGTCGTCCGGCCAGGGCATAATTTGCAGCAACAATGCAACGAGGAATGAGAGCCAGATTACCCAGCGCCCCTGGCTACGATAACTGGCCACTACTGCCCTCCACCCGAGACTTGCGGCGGTGGCGGCGCATCCGGTAGCGGCTGCGTTAACCCCGTCGCCGGAGCCGGTACGGGCGCAGGTGGCCCCATTGCATCCGGCGCAGGCAGCACCTGCGGCATCATCTGCATCAGGCGCTCATTGGCCACGCGATGCACATCTTCCGGCGTCATCGGGTTAGCGCCGTTACGATCGGCGCCCCATAGCAGCAGCAGGTAGCGTAAACGCTGCAAGCCAGCCGTTGGACGCGCCTGGATCACGGTGTAGGCACGCTGAGTGTCGAGCTTCACGGAAGAGACAACCGCAACCGGGTAGCCTTCAGGGAAACGACCGCCCAGACCAGACGTCACCAGCACGTCACCCACGCGGATATCCGTGTTGGCGGGCAGGTGTTCCAGTTGCAGATCGTCCGTACAACCATTACCGGCGGCAATTACGCGAATATCGTTACGCAGCACCTGAATCGGCAGTGCATGGGTGGCATCGCAAATCAGCAGCACACGGCTGGTCAGTTTGGCAACCGCCACGACCTGGCCCACAACGCCTTTATCGCTGATGACAGGCTGACCTTCGTATACGCCGTTCACGCTGCCTTTATCAATCACCACCTGATCGCTGTATGGATCGTTTACGGTGGAGATCACCTGGGTGACCATTTTCTGTTCATCCTGGCGCAGCGGCGAGCCAAGCAGTTCCCGCAGACGCGCGTTTTCCTGCTTATATTGCCCCAGCATCAGTAGCTCGCTGTTTTTCAGCAGCAGTTCCTGGCGTAATGCACGGTTTTCGAGTTCGAGCTGGTCACGCGATGAAAGCGTTTGCGACACGGAGTCGAGCAGTTCACGGGGACCATTTGAAATAAAGTAGAAAGGACTGACGGCGGTATCCATGTACGTTCGGATCTGGCTGAACGTACCGAGGCGGCTATCGGCAATAATAACCCCGAGCGCCACCAGAACCGCCAGGATCAGGCGAAACTGTAGCGACGGGCCACGGCTAAAAATTGGCTTCATAGGCTATGCGTATTCTCGCGTCAGAGAGAAAGGGTAGCCATTTGCTACCCTCTCACACCCGACTACTCTTCGCTAAACAAGTCGCCGCCGTGCATGTCGATCATTTCCAGCGCCTTGCCACCACCACGGGCGACGCAAGTCAGTGGATCTTCTGCAACTACGACAGGAATACCTGTCTCTTCCATTAACAGGCGGTCGAGGTTACGCAGCAGCGCACCACCACCGGTCAGAACCATACCGCGCTCGGAGATATCGGAGGCCAGCTCTGGCGGGCACTGTTCCAGCGCTACCATCACCGCGCTCACGATGCCGGTCAGCGGCTCCTGCAACGCTTCCAGGATTTCGTTGGAGTTCAGGGTGAATCCGCGTGGCACGCCTTCTGCCAGGTTACGACCGCGAACTTCGATCTCGCGAACTTCATCACCCGGATAGGCAGAACCGATTTCATGCTTGATGCGCTCTGCGGTCGCTTCACCGATCAGAGAGCCGTAGTTACGGCGAACGTAATTAATGATGGCTTCGTCGAAACGGTCGCCGCCGATACGCACGGAAGAGGAGTACACCACGCCGTTCAGGGAGATAACGGCCACTTCAGTGGTACCGCCACCGATATCCACCACCATAGAACCGGTTGCTTCAGAAACCGGCAGACCCGCACCAATTGCCGCAGCCATCGGTTCTTCAATCAGGAACACTTCACGCGCACCGGCACCCTGAGCGGATTCACGGATTGCACGGCGTTCAACCTGGGTTGCGCCAACCGGCACACACACCAGTACGCGCGGGCTTGGGCGCATGAAGCTGTTGCTGTGAACCTGCTTGATGAAGTGCTGAAGCATTTTTTCGGTCACGAAGAAGTCAGCAATAACGCCATCTTTCATTGGGCGGATCGCGGCAATGTTGCCCGGCGTACGGCCCAGCATCTGCTTCGCATCATGGCCTACTGCGGCCACGCTTTTTGGCGAGCCAGCACGATCCTGACGAATGGCCACAACGGAAGGCTCATTCAATACGATGCCTTGTC
>ENA-UOYX01000260-UOYX01000260.1-food-metagenome-genome-assembly--contig:-NODE-260-length-23200-cov-19.019270_pt1 | contig 23200 bp, 25 predicted proteins | sample MGYA00249880_ERZ772718 | MGnify/ENA primary metagenome ERZ772718 (study PRJEB29005, sample SAMN08379458) | food metagenome | isolation source: cheese spiked with Escherichia coli O157 | study: EMG produced... | reverse complement strand
GCTGCGTTGAGATAAGAGCCAGTCATTACAAATACCAGGATTTAGCCTCGCATTTGCGGGGCTTTTTTACATCTGCAGTAAACCGCGCATCGCAGCGCGTAACAATCCCGAGTCTTTCAGAAAGCTGAGCCTGAGAATTGCCGTATATGGTGGCGACCATCTCGGGGACGGCTTTTCTGTGCGAACAGGCTCATCTTTCTAAAAGGTAAAGACGCAATGAACTACCCAACCGTTGTTAACGATATAGATTTCAGAGACCTAATTTTTGTAGCAAACAACGATCCGGTTACAGATTCTTTTATGGTGGCAAAAGCATTTGGAAAGCTGCCGAAGAACGTGGTTCGTGACATTGAACGAACCATAGAAGCTTGCCCTCCTGAGTTTGATACAAAGCTCAACTTTGAGCTTTGCTATAAAAACAATGAGTTACAGAATGGTAAGCCGCAAAAATTCTACCGTCTCCGCAAGGATGGGTTGATGCTTTTGGTTATGTCCTACACCAAAAAAGAAGCAATGCGTATCAAAATTGCTTACATCAACGCATTCAACTGGATGTACGCCATGCTTCAGGTTGGTCATCGTCAATTTGAAGAAGAGAGAAATGCCGTAATGCTGGAGTACATGAAAGAGAAGGATGTTGCCAGCATGTCAGGCCGCCTGCTTAATCGCTGGGGAAAAATTAAGAAGCCTCAGCTGCTGGCGAGAATTGAACGCCTTGAACAGCACGGGCAAACCGTAATCCCCGGACTCACCAATTAACGGCAGTACAGCGAAACAACCCAAGCCAGTAAGTGGGGAAATAACACTGGCAGCCACTGAAAGATGAACCTCCTGCCTTATGGCAAAAAAAGATTCTTTGTGGTGGCGGACTGATGGAAAGACATCGGTTATTGCAGAGACCATTCAATGAGTGGTCTCGACAATGGCTTATACCCTACACGGGATAACTTAACTGATATCCCTTTTAACGGATAAACGGAGCCAACAATGGCAGAGATTATTCCCATGACTGAAGAACAGAAATTCCAGTTAGAGATTTACAAACTGGTCATGAACCAGAACGCAGCCGCAGAGGAAGCATTTCAATTTATTGGCACTGACGAACTGAAGCTTGAGCTATTCAAAATTCACTTCCAGTCAGGCGGCGCTAATTCAGATATCACGATCCGCACATTCGAAGCAGTGCGTAAATCGAAGGAAGCGTTAGACCTGTTCACCACCGGAGCATGATGTGAGCCGCGTAATCAATTTGAGTAAGGAGAAGAAATTCCCAATTACTCAAGAGCTATACGAGCGGCTGGAAAGCGTCATCCATGATTACGATGGTGAAATCAGTTTATGCGAGGCGATTGGTACACTCGAATTACTGAAGCAGTCACTGATTGAAGGCGCAAAAGAGTCCTCAGCCTGAAATGACAATTAAGTGAGATGAATATGGCGACTGAACCAAAAGCTGGTCGCCCCTCTGATTATATGCCGGAGGTGGCTGACGATATCTGCTCGTTGCTTTCTTCTGGCGAAAGTTTGCTGAAAGTATGTAAGCGTCCTGGTATGCCGGATAAGTCCACTGTTTTCCGCTGGTTGGCAAAGCATGAGGATTTTCGCGACAAGTACGCGAAGGCAACTGAGGCACGAGCTGATTCTATTTTCGAAGAGATATTCGAAATTGCTGACAATGCGATTCCAGATGCTGCTGAGGTGGCAAAGGCAAGACTTCGCGTTGATACCCGCAAATGGGCGCTGGCCCGAATGAATCCCCGTAAGTATGGCGACAAGGTAACTAACGAGCTTGTCGGTAAGGACGGCGGCGCAATTCAGATTGAAACATCACCGATGAGCACTCTATTCGGAAAATGACCTCGATTAATCCTATCTTTGAACCGTTCATTGAGGCGCATCGCTACAAAGTCGCCAAAGGCGGTCGAGGTAGCGGTAAGTCATGGGCAATTGCTAGGCTGCTTGTTGAAGCGGCGCGTCGGCAGCCTGTGCGTATTCTCTGCGCTCGTGAACTGCAAAACAGTATCAGCGATTCGGTAATCCGGTTGCTTGAAGATACCATCGAGCGTGAAGGGTATTCGGCTGAGTTTGAAATTCAGCGTTCCATGATTCGTCATCTCGGAACGAATGCTGAGTTCATGTTCTACGGCATCAAAAACAACCCGACGAAGATTAAATCGCTCGAAGGCATTGATATCTGCTGGGTGGAGGAAGCGGAAGCGGTAACGAAGGAATCATGGGATATCCTGATACCAACCATCCGCAAGCCATTTTCCGAAATATGGGTGAGCTTCAACCCGAAAAACATCCTCGACGATACCTATCAGCGATTCGTCGTAAACCCTCCTGATGATATTTGCCTGCTGACGGTGAACTACACCGACAACCCGCACTTTCCTGAAGTCCTCCGTCTGGAGATGGAAGAGTGCAAACGCAGAAATCCGACACTGTATCGTCACATCTGGCTTGGTGAGCCAGTAAGCGCAAGTGATATGGCAATCATCAAACGTGAATGGCTTGAAGCCGCAACCGATGCGCACAAGAAACTCGGATGGAAAGCGAAAGGCGCGGTTGTCTCTGCGCATGACCCGTCAGATACAGGGCCAGATGCTAAAGGTTACGCATCGCGTCACGGTTCGGTGGTTAAGCGCATTGCCGAAGGTCTGCTGATGGACATCAACGATGGTGCTGACTGGGCTACTTCGCTGGCGATTGAAGACGGCGCTGACCACTACCTGTGGGATGGTGATGGTGTTGGTGCTGGGCTACGCAGACAGACAACGGAAGCGTTCTCCGGAAAGAAAATCACCGCCACGATGTTCAAGGGCAGCGAATCGCCATTCGATGAAGATGCGCCGTATCAGGCCGGAGCATGGGCTGATGAAGTCGTACAGGGTGACAACGTTCGCACTATTGGCGATGTGTTCCGCAATAAGCGAGCGCAATTCTATTACGCACTGGCTGACAGGCTGTATCTGACATATCGGGCGGTTGTTCACGGTGAGTATGCAGACCCCGACGACATGCTGAGTTTCGACAAAGAAGCGATAGGCGAGAAGATGCTGGAGAAGCTGTTTGCAGAACTGACGCAGATTCAGCGCAAATTCAATAACAACGGGAAGCTTGAGCTAATGACTAAGGTCGAAATGAAGCAGAAGCTCGGTATTCCATCTCCTAACCTGGCTGATGCGCTGATGATGTGTATGCATTGCCCGGCATTGGTCCGCGAAGAAACAGAAATATACGTTCCCTCATCCTCCGGTTGGTAAACATGGCAGAGACATTAGAGAAAAAACATGAGCGGATCATGCTCAGGTTTGACCGCGCCTATTCTCCACAGAAGGAAGTGCGCGAAAAGTGCATTGAAGCTACGAGGTTTGCTCGTGTCCCCGGAGGTCAATGGGAAGGAGCAACGGCGGCTGGAACTAAGCTTGATGAGCAGTTCGAGAAGTATCCTAAGTTTGAAATCAATAAGGTAGCAACTGAACTTAACCGCATCATTGCAGAATACCGCAATAACAGAATAACCGTTAAGTTTCGTCCTGGTGACAGAGAGGCAAGCGAAGAGTTAGCCAATAAATTAAATGGTCTGTTCCGTGCTGACTACGAAGAAACTGATGGCGGTGAGGCTTGCGATAATGCATTTGACGACGCTGCTACTGGTGGTTTCGGTTGCTTCCGTTTGACGTCGATGCTGGTCAATGAATACGACCCCATGGACGATCGTCAGCGTATTGCTATTGAACCAATATACGACCCGTCGCGCTCTGTGTGGTTTGACCCTGACGCTAAGAAGTACGACAAATCTGACGCGTTGTGGGCGTTCTGTATGTATTCGTTGTCACCTGAAAAATATGAGGCTGAATACGGAAAGAAACCTCCTACTTCTCTGGATGTAACGTCTATGACCAGTTGGGAATATAACTGGTTTGGTGCAGATGTTATTTACATAGCGAAGTATTACGAAGTTCGTAAAGAGTCTGTTGACGTCATCAGTTATCGACATCCAATCACTGGAGAGATTGCAACATACGACAGTGATCAGGTTGAAGATATTGAAGATGAACTGGCAATAGCTGGATTTCAGGAAGTGGCAAGGCGCTCAGTGAAGCGCCGTCGTGTGTATGTATCCGTAGTGGATGGTGATGGTTTCCTTGAGAAACCTCGACGTATTCCTGGTGAGCATATCCCCCTCATCCCGGTTTATGGAAAACGCTGGTTCATTGATGACATTGAGCGTGTCGAAGGACATATTGCAAAAGCAATGGATCCACAGCGTTTGTACAACCTTCAGGTATCAATGCTGGCTGATACTGCAGCGCAAGACCCCGGTCAGATCCCTATAGTTGGCATGGAGCAAATTCGTGGACTTGAGAAGCACTGGGAGGCTCGCAACAAGAAACGACCAGCGTTCTTGCCGTTGCGCGAAGTGAGAGATAAATCTGGCAACATCATCGCTGGAGCTACCCCGGCAGGATATACACAGCCCGCGGTTATGAATCAGGCATTGGCTGCATTACTACAGCAAACCAGTGCTGATATTCAGGAGGTTACAGGCGGCAGTCAGGCCATGCAGCAGATGCCAAGTAATATTGCTCAGGAAACGGTTAACAACTTGATGAACAGAGCAGATATGGCTTCGTTTATCTATCTGGACAATATGGCGAAAAGTCTTAAACGCGCTGGTGAAGTATGGCTGTCAATGGCTCGTGAAGTGTACGGTTCAGAGCGTGAAGTGCGCATCGTTAACGAAGATGGAAGTGATGATATCGCTGTCCTGAGCGCACAGGTTGTTGACAGGCAAACAGGGTCTGTTGTTGCGTTAAATGACCTTTCTGTCGGTCGATACGATGTGACGGTTGATGTTGGACCAAGCTACACAGCACGACGTGATGCAACGGTTTCTGTACTGACAAATGTCCTTAGCTCTATGCTTCCAACAGACCCAATGCGTCCGGCAATTCAGGGTATTATTCTGGACAATATCGATGGCGAAGGCCTTGATGACTTCAAAGAGTACAACCGAAACCAACTGCTGATATCTGGCATTGCAAAACCACGCAATGAGAAAGAGCAGCAGATTGTTCAACAGGCGCAAATGGCAGCACAAAGCCAGCCAAATCCTGAAATGGTTCTCGCTCAGGCGCAAATGGTAGCAGCGCAGGCAGAAGCGCAAAAAGCAACTAACGAAACCGCTCAAACTCAAATCAAAGCATTTACTGCCCAGCAGGATGCGATGGAGAGTCAGGCAAACACTGTCTATAAACTGGCTCAAGCCAGAAACATCGATGACAAAGCAGTGATGGAGGCAATACGCCTTCTGAAAGATGTCGCCGAGTCACAACAACAGCAATTCCAGTCACCACCACAGTCACCGGCAGACTTAATGCCGAGTTAACCAGGAGTAATCAATGGAAAACGAACTGATCATCGACGGTCAGGTTATTGACCTGTCTGAAACACAGGAAAATGCAGAAGAAACCATCATCCAAACAGAGTCACAGCCTGAGAATGAAAGCCAGGATGACAACGGAAAAGAGGTGGCAACTGAGCCTGAAAAAACCGAAGAGACACCAGAAGATTACGCCTTGCGTATTGGTGATGAAGAAATTCAGCTTAACGCTGACGATGATGATCACATTGACGGGCAACCTGCACCGCAATGGGTAAAAGATCTTCGCAAAGGCTTCAAAGAAACACAGAAAGAAAACCGTGAGTTGCGCCGCCAGCTTGAGGAAGCATTAGCCAAGCCTGCGGAACATCAGCAACCACAACCAGACGCTATTCCACCAAAACCGACTCTTGAGTCGTGTGATTATGACGAACAGGCGTTTGAACAGGCATTGACTGATTGGCATGAGAAAAAAGGCCGTGTCGAACAGCAGCAGCAACAAAAACTACGTCAGCAACAGGAATACCAGCAGCGTTTCCAGCAAAGGGTAGAAGCGCATAAACAACGGGCAGCCAAACTTCCTGTGAAAGATTATCAGGAAATGGAAGCCATTGTTCTTAGTGAGCTACCACCAATTCAGCAGGAAATCATCATTCACTGTGCAGACGAAGGCTCTGAACTACTCGCCTATGGCTTAGGTAAGAGCCAGCAATTACGCCAGCGTGTAGCCGCTGAGACAGATCCAATTCGCGCAGCATTCCTCTTGGGGCAGATTAGCAAACAGGTAAGCCTTGCTCCAAAACCAAAGAAAGCCATCAAGCCAGAGCCGGAAGTACGTGGTGGCGGTGCTGATGCGAAACAAGACGAATTCAACAAATTATGCCCCGGCGCAAAAATCGAATAAGGAAAAGATAAATGCCTAACAATCTCGATAGTAACGTCAGTCAAATCGTTCTGAAAAAATTCCTTCCGGGTTTTATGTCAGATTTAGTTCTGGCGAAAACCGTAGACCGTCAGTTGCTGGCAGGTGAAATCAACTCCAGCACTGGCGATAGCGTTAGCTTTAAACGTCCACATCAATTCTCATCCCTCCGTACTCCCACTGGTGATATTTCAGGGAAAAATAAAAACAACCTGATCTCAGGTAAAGCTACGGGGCGTGTAGGTAACTACATCACTGTTGCTGTTGAATATCAGCAACTGGAGGAAGCGATCAAGCTTAACCAACTGGAAGAAATTCTCGCGCCGGTTCGCCAGCGAATCGTTACCGACCTTGAAACAGAGCTTGCTCACTTCATGATGAATAACGGTGCGTTGTCACTTGGTAGCCCCAATACTCCAATCACCAAATGGTCTGATGTTGCGCAGACGGCATCTTTCCTGAAAGACCTCGGCGTTAATGAAGGTGAAAACTATGCTGTAATGGATCCATGGTCTGCACAGCGACTTGCTGATGCGCAGACTGGTTTGCACGCTTCAGATCAATTGGTTCGTACTGCATGGGAGGACGCACAGATCCCAACCAATTTTGGCGGCATTCGCGCACTGATGTCTAATGGGCTTGCCTCTCGTACGCAGGGGGCATTTGGCGGAACACTGACAGTCAAAACACAGCCAACTGTTACCTATAACGCAGTTAAAGACTCATACCAGTTCACTGTAACATTGACAGGAGCGACAGCCAGCGTTACAGGTTTTCTGAAAGCTGGTGATCAGGTTAAATTCACCAATACCTACTGGCTGCAACAGAAGACCAAACAGGCGTTGTATAACGGAGCCACACCAATTAGCTTCACTGCAACGGTTACTGCTGATGCTAATTCAGACAGCGGTGGCGATGTGACGGTTACGCTTTCTGGTGTTCCGATTTATGACACTACAAACCCGCAGTACAACTCTGTAAGTCGTCAGGTAGAGGCAGGCGATGCCGTATCTGTAGTAGGCACTGCTAGCCAGACAATGAAGCCAAACCTGTTCTATAACAAGTTCTTCTGTGGACTTGGCTCTATCCCACTGCCGAAACTGCACAGTATTGATTCTGCTGTTGCAACATATGAAGGTTTCTCCATCCGCGTACATAAATACGCAGATGGCGATGCCAACGTGCAAAAAATGCGCTTTGACTTACTGCCTGCATATGTGTGCTTTAACCCTCACATGGGCGGTCAGTTCTTCGGTAATCCGTAATAACAAGGGGCTTCCGCCCCTTTTATGTTTTAAGGAAACAATATGGATCGCATGAGTGTATTCCTTGCCGCAGATAACGAATCCGGACATGTACAGGCCGTTATCGCAGAAAAAGACTTCCAGTTTTTCGAAAAGTTGGGCTTTGTTGCCTCAGTTGATGAATTGAAACCGACCAGTAAGCGAGGTCGTAAGGCGGCAGACAATGGCAACAGTACTGACAAAGGGTGAGATCGTCCTTTTTGCGCTTCGTAAGTTTGCTATTGCTTCTAATGCATCGCTGACTGATGTTGAGCCGCAATCAATTGAAGATGGTGTAAATGATCTGGAAGATATGATGTCCGAGTGGATGATTAACCCCGGCGACATTGGTTACGCTTTCGCAACTGGAGATGAGCAGCCATTACCAGATGATGAGTCAGGTCTTCCAAGAAAATACAAACACGCAGTAGGCTATCAGTTATTGCTGAGAATGCTATCTGATTACAGCCTTGAGCCAACTCCGCAAGTTCTCAGTAACGCCCAACGCTCATATGATGCCTTGATGACCGACACTCTGGTTGTTCCTTCAATGCGACGACGTGGAGATTTTCCTGTAGGACAGGGTAATAAATATGACGTGTTTACATCTGACCGATATTATCCAGGCGATCTCCCTATGATTGATGGCGATATCCCAAACGCATAGGTGAATAAATGCCGATTCAGCAACTTCCGCTTATGAAAGGTGTCGGCAAAGACTTTCGAAACGCCGACTATATCGACTATCTGCCAGTGAATATGTTGGCTACACCCAAAGAAATCCTGAACAGCAGCGGATATCTTCGCTCATTCCCGGGCATTGCCAAACGTTCTGATGTGAACGGCGTATCGCGAGGCGTCGAGTACAACATGGCGCAGAATGCTGTTTATCGCGTGTGTGGTGGCAAGCTGTATAAAGGAGAAAGCGAAGTCGGTAATGTTGCCGGAAGTGGTCGCGTATCAATGGCGCATGGTCGAACATCACAGGCGGTAGGCGTTAATGGTCAACTGGTCGAGTATCGCTATGATGGTACGGTTAAAACCGTCTCAAACTGGCCTACAGACAGCGGATTCACTCAGTATGAGTTAGGTTCTGTTCGTGACATTACGCGCTTACGTGGGCGTTATGCGTGGTCAAAAGACGGCTCTGATTCATGGTTTATCACTGACCTTGAAGACGAATCGCATCCTGACCGTTACAGCGCACAATATCGCGCAGAATCGCAGCCGGACGGTATCCTCGGCATCGGAACATGGCGAGACTTCATCGTCTGCTTTGGTTCATCGACTATTGAATATTTCTCCCTGACTGGCGCAACCACCGTTGGTGCTGCTTTGTATGTCGCACAGCCATCACTGATGGTGCAAAAAGGCATCGCCGGGACTTACTGCAAAACGCCGTTTGCTGATTCTTATGCATTCATCAGCAATCCGGCAACAGGTGCGCCGTCTGTATACATCATCGGCTCCGGTCAGGTGTCACCAATCGCCAGCGCGAGCATTGAGAAAATCCTCCGTTCCTACACTGCTGATGAACTGGCTGATGGCGTGATGGAATCGCTGCGATTTGATGCGCATGAGCTGCTGATTATCCATCTTCCGCGCCATGTCCTCGTATACGACGCATCTTCAAGTGCCAATGGTCCGCAATGGTGTGTACTGAAAACAGGCCTGTATGACGATGTGTACCGCGCTATCGACTTCATTTACGAAGGCAATCAGATAACGTGTGGCGATAAGCTGGAGTCCGTGACCGGGAAATTGCAGTTCGATATCAGCAGCCAGTACGACAAGCAACAGGAACACCTGCTGTTTACTCCGTTGTTCAAAGCGGATAACGCCAGAGTTTTCGACCTTGAAGTTGAATCTTCAACGGGTGTTGCGCAGTACGCTGACCGCCTTTTTCTCTCTGCAACTACTGACGGCATCAATTACGGTCGTGAGCAGATGATTGAGCAGAATGAACCGTTCATTTACGACAAACGCGTTTTGTGGAAGCGTGTCGGGCGCATCAGGAAAAACATTGGTTTCAAATTGCGCGTTATCACGAAGTCACCTGTCACTCTGTCTGGCTGCCAGATAAGGATTGAGTAATGGCGGATTCGAATCTCAATGTGCCGGTAATCATTCAGGCTACACGACTCGACACATCAGTCCTTCCACGCAATATCTTCTCGCAGTCGTATCTGCTTTACGTTATCGCGCAAGGTACTGATGTTGGTAACGTGGCTAACAAGGCCAACGAGGCCGGACAGGGCGCTTATGATGCACAGGTCAGGAACGATGAGCAGGATGTGATTCTCGCTGACCACGATGCAAGAATCACCGCAAACACAAAAGCGATAAATCTACTTGAGGTCAGGTTAACAACTGCCGAAGGGAAGATAGTCGTACTGCGTAGCGATGTTGATTACTTGCTGGATGAGGTTATCGATATTCAGGCGCATCTGGTCACTGTTGACCAAAGACTGGATGACGTAGAAAACGATGTCTCTGGCATTAAGAGTGATTACGTATCGAAAACCGTAACAGAATCGCAGTCTCTTGCGTCACCGCTGGATGTAAAAACATCATATTCAGTTGATGGAATTCAGGTCGTTGGAGCAAGGCAGACCGGATGGACAGCGGCCACAGGCACACCACTTCTTGGCTCATTCAACGCTAACCAGTCATACACGGTCGGAACTACGTACACACAATCCGAAGTCGCAGCTCTCGCTACAGGTTTGCAGCAGGCGCGGCAGCGTATTCTGGCGCTTGAAACAGCACTTAGATTACATGGGCTGATTGACTGATGATTACATTCAAACCAACGCGAAACATCGACCTGATAGAAGCAGTCGGAAATCACCCTGACATTATTGCCGGGAGCAACAACGGTGATGGATACGACTACAAGCCTGAATGCCGTTACTTTGAGGTGAACGTGCACGGGCAGTTCGGCGGCATTGTTTACTATCAGGAGATTCAGCCGCTGACATTCGATTGCCACGCCATGTACCTGCCAGAGGTTCGTGGATTCAGCAAGGAAATCGGGCTGGCGTTCTGGCGATACATTCTGACTAACACCACCGTTCAGTGCGTCACATCGTTCGCTGCGCGCAAATTCCGCCACGGTCAGATGTACTGCGCAATGATTGGCCTTAAGCGAGTAGGAACCATCAAGAAATACTTCAAAGGCGTGGATGACGTGACTTTTTACAGCGCCACACGCGAAGAACTAATCGACTTCCTGAATCACGGGAGATAGCCATGTTATATGCATTTAAGCTGGGCAGAAAACTGCGCGGCGAGGAACCTTATTGCCCTGAAAAGGGTGGGAAAGGTGGCAGTTCTGATAAAAGCGCAAAGTATGCCGCAGAAGCTCAGAAGTATGCAGCAGACCTGCAAAATCAGCAGTTCAACACCATCATGAACAACCTGAAGCCGTTTACTCCTCTGGCTGATAAGTATGTCGGCAGCCTCGAGAACTTATCGTCTCTGGAAGGGCAAGGTCAGGCACTTAACCAGTATTACAACTCTCAGCAGTACAAAGATCTTGCTGGTCAGGCTCGCTATCAGAGTCTGGCGGCAGCGGAAGCAACAGGTGGATTGGGTTCCACTGCAACCGGTAATCAGTTAGCAACAATCGCACCAACGCTTGGTCAGCAATGGCTATCTGGTCAGATGAACAACTACCAGAATCTGGCAAATATTGGTCTTGGCGCGCTTCAGGGGCAGGCAAATGCCGGGCAAACATATGCCAACAACATGAGTCAGATTTCACAGCAAAGTGCGGCTCTTGCAGCGGCAAATGCCAACAGACCATCAGCAATGCAATCTGCTATTGGCGGAGGTGCGTCTGGTGCTATTGCTGGGGCTGGACTTGCGAAATTAATTGGTTCATCAACTCCGTGGGGTGCTGGTATCGGTGCTGGTATCGGTCTGCTTGGTTCACTGCTTTATTAAGGGGTAATCAATGGCTACGTGGCAACAGGGTATTAATTCTGGTGGTTTTCTGGCTGGCATCGGTACGCAAAATGAGAATGCGCCAAAGGCAAGCGACATTAACGCAACGCTTGGTCTGATCCGCGAAAACAATGAACTGGCTCGCTCAGGTGCAAATAACGTTGGCCTGACCGCGTTACGTGGTCTGGCTGGAGTTGCTGATATTTACAATCAGGAACAGCAACAGAAAGCTATTAGTGCGTTCAATAAGGTTCACGCTGATGCATGGGCTTCTGGTGATCCATCGGGACTATTTAAGTTTGCCCAGGAAAATCCAGCGTTTGTTGCACAGGCACAACAGGCGTTTTCCGGTCTTAATGAGCAGCAACGCAACGATATGGGCGATTTAGCCATGAGGGCTAACGTCGCTCTTTCTCAGGGACCGGAAGCCTACAGTAAATTCATTACTGACAACAAGGACAGGTTAAATCGCGTTGGTGCTAATGCTGACTGGATGATTCAGACAGGTATCCAGAATCCAGAGCAGCTATCACACATGCTGACTACTATGACGCTAGGGGCTGTTGGTCCGGATAAAATGCTGGATTATCAGGACAAGATGGCTGGTCGCCAACTTGAGAAAGGGCGATTGGATGAAAGCATCCGTCAGGCTGATATGGAGAATGCGAGAGGATGGGCAAATATCCAGAACGCTCAACTAGACAGGGCTCAGCGGGCACAAATGCATAATGATAACGTCGCCCTGAAGTTGCAGGAATTAGGTATGAAGCAACAGGAAAGCGGAAAGATTGACCCAAAACTTGTTCGAGATCTGAATAGTGATATTAATGGGTTCTCAAAGAATTATTCTGCAATGCGCAGCGCTTCTGACAACCTACAAGCCCTTGGGAAGCGCAACACTCCAGCCGCGCAATTGGGAATGATTTTCAACTATATGAAATCGCTGGATCCGCAATCTGTGGTACGCGAAGGTGAGCAAGTGCAGGTAAAACGCACTGATGGAATATTCGGCACACTTGGTAACTATGTTAGCCAATTATCTAACGGCAAGATGCTGAATAATGAGCAAGTCCAAGACTTAATCAACACCTCAAAACTGATGGCAAATACTGAAGGCGAAAAGTTTAATCAGCAAATGGATGATTATCTTTCAACTTATGGAGATTCTCTCCCCAGCGGACTAACTAAGCAATTGCAATCCAGAAAAGCCAAGCTGTATGAAGATATTCAGCAGCCTGCGCAACAACAGAGCAATAGTAATCAACAGACAAATACCCAACAGCAGCAGAATCAATCCGGATCATATACCTCAAAATCAGGCATTCAATTTACGGTGGAATGATGAAAGTAACTGCAAATGGTAAGACATTTACCTTCCCTGATGGTACGAGCACGGAAGATATTGGAGCCGCCATTGATGAGTATTTTGCTGGTCAGGCTATTCAGCAACAAACAGTTAATCAGGCCAATAATGCACCAACACGGGAAGAACCATCATTGATGCAACAAGCTGGCGATTGGCTCACTGGTGGTCAAAGTGCAGGGCAAATTGCAGAACAGGCTGGTCGTGGTCTGGTAAACATACCATTTGACGTATTGCAGGGTGGCGCAAGTCTGATTAATGCAATCAGTCAGGGGCTTGGTGGACCCAAGGTTTTGGATGATGTTTATCGTCCAGTAGACAGACCGACAGACCCTTACGCGCAAGCCGGTGAAACAATTGGTGGGTATCTCCTGCCAATTGGCACAGCAGCAAAAGCTGCTGGAGCGCCAGCAAAGCTCGCAGGAGACATCGGTTCCGCAGGAAACATGATTGCCGGTTCTCTTGCTGATGCTGCAAATCAGGAGGGCGACTTTGCACAAAATGCTGCCATTAACGGTGGTATCAATATTGGTGCTCAGGGGATACTTTCTGGGGCTGGAAGGATCTTAACCTCTAAATCACCTCAAGTTCTTGGTGGCGGGGCAATAAATTCCGCTGCTGATGTTTCGAAAATGGCAAAGTCTGGTACAGGAAGAGAGATTATTGCCAGACAGTCAGCTAATGTGTCAGACGAAATAGCAAAAGCAGCAGATACTGCTGGAATAGATATCAACGCATTAACTCCTGGCATGAGATCAGGTAGTCGTGGTCTTGCTCAGGCGGAGGGGATTCTGGCGTCAAAGCCCGGAATTACACAGGATGCACACACCAAAGCATTCAGTGAAATAGAGTTGAAATTTAACTCAGCATTGGATGAGTTTGGGGCTGAAGCAGGAACTGCATCAGAAAAAAGTGCAGCCATAAAACAAAGGGTTTTGGCAAGTATTGATAAAATGAAAAATTCAGAAAAGGCCGCATGGGATAGCGTCCGCTCCACGATGCCTGACGCAAAGGCCAGAATGTCAAACCTGAACGCTACAATTCAGGGTGATATTTTGGCTGGCATGCCGCTAACTCCTGAGATGAAACAATTCGCATCTGCTTATGCTAAAACTGGTAAAAAAGGAATCACGTTTGATGCCATGAAGGCATGGCGAAGTAAACTTGCTGACGCAGAGCAGAAGTATATAAGGTCTGGTGAGGCAAATACGGCAAGGCGCATGGCTGAGCTTCGTGATGCAGCAACGGAAGATATGCGCATAATGGCTCAAAATGGCGGTTTTCTTGATGACTGGCAAAAAGCTAATGATCTGTCAAAGGCAAGATTTACAGCACAAGAACAGGCTGAAGCAGCGTTTGGTAGAGACCTTGCAACTGATCAGTTGGTAACTAATGGATCTAAGGCGTTACAGGGTTCAGCAAAAAGTGGAACAGGTCAGTTCCATAAAATAATAAGCGCCCTACCTGAGTCGGAACGCGCGCCAGCAATTGCATCAATATTACAAGATGCAATGTCGCAAGGGGTACGCGGAGGTAAGTCTGAAGAGGCTGGAATTAAGCATATCGCGACTATTCTTACCCCACAAAACGTGAAGGCAATTAGTCGATATTCTCCAGAACTTGGCAGGATTACAAGTTCATACGGAGAACTTGCACGAGCAGCAACAAAGCCACTTCGATATGTTGAACAGACAGGGCGATCTATGCCAGCCATTAGCACTCTTGAGAATGGCCTTCATCCAGTTTTAGAGAGCGCATTGTCTGGCGCTTTTAGAACTACTGGCACTATCGCAGGGTTCTCTGGAGGAGGCGTTATTGGAGCAATAGCGGGTGGCGCTGCAGGTGGAGCAATTGATGCAATGGCAAAAGGAGCGATAGCGAAATTATCCGCAACTAGAAGCGGTCGTTACGCTATTGAAAAGGCTGTTCAAGAGGCAACAAAGGCCGTTAAGGTTGGGGCAAGTGATGGTGCATTAGCGGCGGCGGAACGCAGATTTATGGCAAATAAGGCCGCCGTAAAAGCAATACGTGAGGCACTAGGAAACGAAGAGTTCCAGCGTTTAGCAAGGGCTGGAATTGTGGCATCACTAAGCGGAATGGCACAGGAGTAATTAGTCATCCATGGATGGATTGAGCTTATCTCGTGTTGATGTGGCAATTTCCCCAACATTTTTCAACCAAGATTTTAAGAAGGATATGTCGTCCTTAATATCATGAATATCCTCATTCTTTATACGATCAACCTTATCTTCTAGGCTCTCTATAGAACGCTCAATGCTAGACAGAGAGATTTTTAAGTCTCCTTGCTCACGTTCCAGTGAGGATTTGAGAGCACAATATTCGTTTTCTAGAATTCCTATTTTTTTTGTTAGAGAGTGCATTCGATACTCATACACCAAACCAGAAATGACTAATGCAGCCAACAGAAACCATTCAAACACACCAACCTCCTTAGTTTTGAGCAGGATACCAGATGATAATGTGTAGTTGGAGTAGCGCGGTTGTAATGCAAGCATTTTGTTTTAGTTTTATGCTTGCTTGTATGTGTGTACAGTGTATATAATGCAAGCATACATCACAACAAAGGTGCTTGCATTATGACTGAAAAGAAAAGTGGCGAAGGGAAAGCTAAGGGCGGGATCGCTCGCGCAAAGTCGCTGACTAAAGAGCAGCGTTCTGAAATAGCAAAGAAAGCAGCTGCTGCAAGATGGAAAAGTAAGATTCTCAGGGCAACTCATCGTGGTAACTTTTTAGATGATTTTGGCATTGATGCTGAATGTTATGTACTGGATGACGAGTCGAAAACTGTCGTTGTTACGAAAACTGGATTATCTCAGTTGCTAGGGATTGGTGAACATGCCAGGGATTTAGATCAACTGCTTGGCGCTCAGTATATGAGCAAATACCGAGATCTAGAATTGCAGCGAAAAATGGAAAATCCCTATAAATTTCAACTTACTTCGAAGTCTAAAACCGTTCATCAAGCGTTAGGTTATGACATTACAGCAATTGTTGATATTGGTAGGGCACTAATAGAAGCCAAAGATAATGACGATCTACCACAATCACGGTTAAAGGCAGCCGCCGCAGCACAGAGACTTATTAATGCCTCCGCTAAGGCGGGAATTAAGGGGGTTGCGTATGCGCTTGCTGGTTATCGTCCAGAAGTTCAGGCTGTCATTGACGAGTTCAAAGCGTTTGTTCGTGAAGAGGCTCGTCAATATGAAAAGGAATTTCCAGATGAGCTATACGAGGAGTGGTATCGACTGTACGGCCTGAATAGGCCAGAGAAAGGACGGCCTATTCGTTTTGGGCAGCTAACCAACATGCAGATATACACCCCGCTAGCAAAGAGTAAAGGTAAAATCCTTGAACAGATTCGAGCCAGCCGAGACGAGAACGGAAAACAATCTGATAAGTTGCATCTGTTCCTTTCTGAAATTGGTGTCAAGGCTTTGCGTCAGCATATCGGTAAGCTTCTTGGTGTCGCAGCGATGAGTGAGACAAGAGAAGAATACGAAAAAGGAATAGAAAAGGTTTTCGGAAGAATGAAACCAGAAATCTAATTATGAAACCCACCTTCAGGTGGGTTTTTTGTTTTCTTGCATGTTCCTCAGCGTCTCAAGCAGCGCCTCTTTGAATTTGTCAGCTTCTTGCTGAGCAAATGACTCAACTGACTTTGGCGACCTATCTTCATCAATCGCGGCTTGCAAAATCATGACGATCTCGGAGTTAACAGAGCGACCATTTTTTGATGCTCTGACAGCAAGAGCCTCGCGTAAAGATTCAGGGATTCTTACCGTAGTTGGAGAAATTGACACACCCTTTGCCATAGCACACCTTTGGTATTCAATTTGATATCAAAGTGTATGCAAAAAAATTTTGACTAGATATACTCACTTTGCTATCTTTTGTATTCGAAAAGAGTTGTTTTGTATGGAGGGTAACATGGAGAAAGAAATAAGTAAGATTTTGGTAAGGATGCCGCAGTCGTTAAAGGATGCTATCGGTAGTAGGGCAAAGGAAGAGTGCAGGTCGTTTAACTCAGAGGTTATCAAGCGACTGATAGACAGCCTGAAGAGGGAGGGGGTAGTGGTATGAAAAACCGCAGATGTTGTTTTTGTGGGTGTAGTAAAGAAACGACTGGCAGGGGCTTTGTTGTGTCAAAAAATACCGAAGAAGCAATTTGTAACTCATGCGTTACAGATATTGTTATTTTCATGCATACCGAGAAGGGGTTAGATGAAAAGCTAGAGAGTATTCCAGTTGAAGGCGCTGATAAAAGTTGAAGCCCCAACTGCGGGAACAGTCAGGGCTTCGGTATCAACAAATCGGATTAGGAAATATTGACATGAAAAGTATAGCAAAGGCACAAAACGATTTCACCATCTTCAAATTTGGCGACAGTGAAATTCGCGTCATTAACAAGTGCGGCGAGCCGTGGTTTGTAGCTAAAGATGTTTGTGATGCTTTAGCTTTGACTAACTCACGCAAGGCGCTTACTGCACTTGATGACGATGAAAAGGGAGTAACTTTAAGTTACACCCTTGGTGGTGAGCAGAATCTAAGCATTGTGAGCGAATCAGGTATGTATACATTGGTTCTGCGCTGCCGCGATGCAGTCAATAAAGGTTCAGTCCCGCACAAATTCCGCAAGCGGGTAACAGCAGAAGTTCTGCCTTCAATTCGCAAACATGGCGAGTATGTAAAAGGAAAGAAAACCACTGTTGAGGAAAGAACACCGCTACGCGATGCAGTAAACATGCTGGTAGGAAAGAAAGGAATTCGCTATGACGATGCATACAATATGGTTCATCAGCGTTTTGGCATTGACAGCATTGATGAACTTTCAATTGAACAAATCCCGCTGGCCGTAGAGTACATCCACAGGGTAGTGCTTGAAGGTGAATTTATCGGCAAACAAGAGAAGAAAACCAACGAGCTTTCTGCAAAAGAAGCAAACAGCCTTGTATGGTTATGGGATTATGCCAACCGCTCACAGGCATTATTCCGCGAACTGTATCTGGCGCTAAAACAAATTCAATCGAACTATTCCGGCAGATGCTACGACTATGGCCATGAGTTCTCGTATGTTATCGGAATGGCGAGAGACGTTTTAATCAATCACACACGAGATGTTGATATTAATGAGCCAGACGGACCAACGAATCTTTCCGCATGGATGAGACTTAAGAATAAAGAATTACCTCCTTCAGTACATAACTACTGACAGATAACCAACGCAACGACCCAGCTTCGGCTGGGTTTTTTTATGCCCAAAATTCACCGTAGCCACGCTGCGGCGATTCCTTGCATCTGGAGCAAATTAAATGACAGACATTACAGCTAATGTGATTGTATCGATGCCTTCGCAACTCTTCACTATGGCTCGTTCTTTTAAAGCTGTAGCCAATGGCAAAATTTATATCGGTAAAATTGACACTGACCCGGTAAATCCTGAAAACCAGATTCAGGTTTATGTAGAGAATGAAGACGGCTCTCACGTCCCTGTTTCTCAGCCAATTGTTATCAATGCTGCCGGATATCCTGTGTACAACGGGCAGATTGCCAAGTTCGTAACTGTGCAAGGCCACTCTATGGCTGTTTATGATGCATATGGTGCGCAGCAGTTCTATTTCCCTAATGTGCTGAAGTATGACCCCGATCAGTTTGAGAAGAGATTGGCATCTTCTGGAGGGGACAAATTAGTAGGGAGCTCATGGGGAGGCGGAAGTGTTTGGGATGACTATGTGGCAAAAAAATTTGCTATTAAAGTGATCAACATTTATCCGACGATGTCAAATGATGAGATTAATTCAATACTTTCTGCTGGCGGACATATTTACTTCAATGCTGGTACTTATACTGTTACATCCACATCAGAGACATTTAAGCTTGGTCAAAACAGCATAGTTTATTTTCATCCAGATGCGCTTTTAATGGCTGGGGCCGATGGGGTTACGGTTCTTAGGGCATCTTCGCTAGATGTTGATTCTTCTTTCATCAGAAATTGTAAAATACATGATGTACGCATTGATCTTTCAGGATTTAACAACTGTATCGGCTTGCATTTATACAGCGCCAGAAACAACACTGGTGTTTTCGACCCTTGGGTTGATATGGGGGTTGGCACGGGAAACACAGGCATTAAAATTGAATTTATGAGCTATGGGGTTATCATCTCTAACTCAGAGGTTCTTAATGGCGGTGTAGGGGGTAAACGTCTGTTTGTCCTTAATGGCCCGAATGCTATTACGATTAAAGACCATCGAGGTTACTCTGGAGACCCTGCTAACAAGTGCGATTATGGCATCGTAATCTTTAACAGTACTGATGGAAGCACTGATGTCGATTACGTGAATACCTTTTCAACATCTGCCGTATGCATTACAGGTGGATTTAGCCAGAACACTAGTCAGTTTGGACTTTATGACAGCGCTGATGGAACAAACGTCTACGGAACTTACTTTGAAAGTAACGATGTTGCTGATATTAGTTTGAGTAGTGGTAGTCGAGATTTTTACTGTTCTGGAGTACAACACAGTCACTCAAAAGGTGATTGCATGTATCGAGGAAGGGGATGTGTAGGTGCTGTCATACAATCACCAAACAACGGACTTAGAGCACGTATGTTCGACTTTTCTGGTGCTAGCAAATGTTATGCTTACATACCAAGAGCCAGAGCATTCCCCGGAGGAACAGTCATCCCAATTGGTAATACTGATGGCCTTGCTTTAGACAGGGGGAGTCAGTCGTTTCTACAATACTCGCAGTCATCGCTTCCTATAGATATTCGCCAGGGGTATGCTGTGTATTATCTTAATGTAACTTCAGGGATGAACATCACTATATCTGGAACGCCATATAACGGGCAAAAGATAAATATTGTTGCTAGGGGAAGTGAGATATCTTCCCTATCATTCGCTGGCGTTCCAGTTGATGTTACTGGCGCTAATACAACTCAAATAAAGACCGCTTCATTCACTGCAACATATTGGAGTGAGATTAATAAGTGGACATTAACAATGCCTCAATGGACAGCCTCATCATGACCTATGTCATGCATACGATTAAATATGAATAGGCCACCAATAGCCATGCTGACGTCAAACAAAAACATAACCCTTGTTCCGCTAGCATAAGCCGTAGGTGAAAATCCAATCATCAGAGCGGAAAGGACTCCGCATAACAGTACTACTGAAATAAATGTAGCATCCTTAGCGGTTTTTGATGCCAACATACATGTAACCAGTATTGATGATAACGACAAGAGGTTTATAAAATAAGTTATGTACACAACTGAATATCGCCATGTTGCTGATGATATATACTCCTCAAATCTTATTAATCTTGACAGCATAGTATCAGGATAAAATGACATAATGAAAGATAATACTTTTAATGAAAGTATTGATATCATTGCAGCATTCACAAGGCAAAATTCGCAGCGCCTCAAGAGGAAAGCTATAGAGATAATGCTCACGATAAAGAAAAGAAAGTTGTCATTGAAATTTATTTGATTTGATATTCTATCAACGCCAACTGCTAACTTATGGAAAACACTATAATTATTGAAGTCTGGCATCCAGTTTGAGATTTCAGAATGCAAGCGAATGACATTGCCAGGAGCTGCCAGAACAATTATCCCGCCGCAAACTAAACATGCAAAGAATGTAAGATCATAGGCTGAAACACCATCAGACCTATATTTGATAGCAAGGTATGCCAACACCCCTATAAAGGCGGTTACAGCAAATTGCTCATTGTTGCATGCTAAAAATATTAATAAGCAAGATAAGAATTTCTTGATACTTGATGGGTTTTTTTCCAACAATATCAAGATGGAGTACATGCCAATTGAAATTGGTATTATGTAGTTATAAGCCCCGGTAATCCACAGTGTAGCTTGCCTGTTCGTATGGAAGTCTGACAACATAATCAACAATGCAGCACTAACTAATGATAATGAGACAACCCCATCTTTAGAGGAAAATTTAGCTATGCAGTAACTCATTAGAATGCAAGATAAGGCTATTGTAATCTGTGGAAAATATAAAATGTTTATAGTTTTCATTAGAAATGCTTCAATGAAAACCCGACCACTCCATGTCATGTACCTAATTTTTAAAATATCAGGAAGAGAGTGCTTTTCCAGGGCTGTTGAAAAGAAATGATCGTCGGTAATATCTTTATAAACGACAGAAATGAAAACGTACATGATGCACACTGATATTGTTATTAAAGACACCACATTTAAATTTTTCCTGTTAACTGCAAACATGTTTCATTCCTCTGATTGTTCCATCATTCTCTGTTATAACATAGATTTCATTTGATGGACTAAGACCGAAGATACTGAATCTCGAAGCTGATGAGTAACCAGTTAGATCGAATTTCTTCTTTTCAGCTTTAAAGTAAGAGGTTACATCAGGTCTATTCTCTCTTACAGTTTTAATTTTGTACAATGTTCCCCCGTCATTTAAAACAACATAAGTATTACCCTTATACATTCCTTCATATTTGGTTGTGGGGTAAATCCATCCTTTAACATAAACAGAAGATTGCCCTAAATGACATTTTTCAACATTTCCCTTAACCTGACTCCATATGACATCATTCTCGCCATATTGTAGCTTTTCCGGTCTATTCCAAACTATAAATGTGATTGCTACAGATATAGCACTGAATAAACATAGCCCTGAAAATGTGAGGCTCAGGCGTTTTCTATTAAGCATTTTTTTTACCACTCAGCACATATCTCGGTCTGCCCTTGACTTCTACGTATATCCTTCCTATGTATTCTCCTAGCACACCAATCCCGATCAGCTGAATGCCACCAAGGAAAAGAATAGACACAAGTAAAGATGGATAACCACGTACAGCATTACCAAACACCAACGTGTCGAAAATCATCCACGCTCCGTACAGGAATGCTGCACCGGCAACAAACAGGCCGATGTAAGTCCACATGCGTAGAGGGAAGGTGGAAAAGCTTGTAATGCCCTCAAGGGCAAGGTTCCATAGCTTCCAGCCGTTGAATTTCGTGCTACCGGCCACTCGTTCTGCTCGTGCATATTCAACTACATCTGTGCGTCCGCCAACCCAGCTCAGCACGCCCTTCATAAACAGGTTGCGCTCTGGCATGAGCTTAATGTTTTCAACCACCTCGCGAGACATCAAGCGGAAATCACCAACGTTTTCCTCGATCTGCGGGGTGCTAATTTTGTTATGCAGCTTATAGAACCACTCGGCAGTTTTCCTCTTCAGTCTGCCATCTGTTGAGCGGTCAGATCGCTTAGCCAGCACCATATCAGTGCCTGCCTTCCACTTTTCAATAAGATGAGGAATAACCTCAATTGGGTCTTGCAGGTCAACATCAATTGGAATTACGGCATCTCCTGTTGCATGATCTAACCCTGCAAACAATGCTGGTTCTTTACCAAAGTTTCGTGTAAATGACAGCGGAACCACTAGAGGATCTGAAACAGCCAGAGCATTAATAATTGACTCCGTAGCGTCTTTACTGCCGTCATTTATGAAAACAATTTCCACTTCATATGGCTTCAACTCTTCGAATTCACGTACCGTTTTATAAAAAATAGGTATCGCTTCCTCTTCGTTGAAGACGGGAACGACCAGAGAAATTTTCATTTCGCATCCCTAAAGACAATGAACTTTGAATAGACGAAACCGCACACAAGACTGATGGCTGAGAAGGTGACAAGAGTGACAATTGGAGGAAGTGAACATCTATCAGCAGCCCATCCAACAGTAGCACTCAGTGTTCCCATGAACCCGACATATAACATGTAGCGCATCGTTGTAGTTGATGCTTTGAATGTGAATTTTGCATTCGCGAAGAAGCTAAAACTCACAGCCACAACAAAACCTGCGAAGTTTGCCAGAGCCTGATTGGTATGCGCGGCATAGATACATACACCAAAAACCACCCAGTGTATAAGGGTGTTCAGCACGCCAATAGAGGTGTACTTTGCAAATAGTTTTAACATTTCTTCTATCAGCTAATAATCAAAGGCATGAAGTCTATCATCCAAGTCTCAATCGATCGATGACTTGCTATGGTTGATGAGACAAACAAAGTTTTGTACTGGATTGCAAGGCTTTGTGCTCTTCGATAGTGGTTAAGGTGGATCACTCCACCTTTTCATCAAGCCAATCTGCCCACCACTGCATCATTTCTCTGCGCTTATCGAGATACTGAGCATGGTTGTAAATACCGCGCACAGATCCGCCGTTGGCATGTGCCAGTTGCACTTCAATAGCGTCAGCAGGCC
>ENA-UOYX01000225-UOYX01000225.1-food-metagenome-genome-assembly--contig:-NODE-225-length-25982-cov-11.737687_pt1 | contig 25982 bp, 19 predicted proteins | sample MGYA00249880_ERZ772718 | MGnify/ENA primary metagenome ERZ772718 (study PRJEB29005, sample SAMN08379458) | food metagenome | isolation source: cheese spiked with Escherichia coli O157 | study: EMG produced... | reverse complement strand
GTTGACCAATTGAATCTACAGTAGCCTTTTTTAATATCGTATTTTGTTCCTCCAGGCGGCGAACCTGCTTTTCCAGTTCGCGGATACGTTGCTGGTCTGGAGTAATAGGTGTGGCAGAGGGCGCAATCCCCTGACGCTCTCGCCTGAGCTGGCGCACCCAACTCTCAAGCGTGGTAGAACCGACATTCATCGCTTCACTGGCTTGTCGATATGAGTAGCCCTTATCAACAATTAGCTGTGCACATTCCAGCCTGAATTCAGGGGTGAAAGTACGTTTGGTTTTCTTGTTCATTAAGTCACCTGTTTTGTGTTGTGGTGAGGATATCACCTTTAATCAGGTGGCCAAATTTACTGTGCCACTACAGCCAGACCGACAGACGACTGAGTCCTGCCACGCCGACACCAGCAAAGGGCTGCCCGTTATCCGTCCGCAGCACATCGGGCAGGCCATATTCCAGGAACGCATCGGTGAGGCACTGCCGGGCGAAAGCGGTGTTCTCATGATGGTTACCTCTGCAGCTCAGAAGATAGCGGCTGTGGTTATCCGTCAAAGTAAACGGATGGCAGTATTCCCGGCTCAGCAACCTGAACTTACCTTTAAAATCAGCGCTCCAGACCTGATTGATTTCCCGGATGGGGGTCAGCGGCTGTCGGTTACCTGGGGTTCTGTGCTTTCGCTTTCTGTCCGGCACGAGACCTTCGCGTTTGAGAATATCGCCGATAGTGCTGGCTGCCGGAACCGGAAAGTCGACCCGATGATTCAGAAGCCACATACGCAGCTTTTTCGGCCCCCAGTCAGGGTGTTTTTGTCGTAATGCGATCAGATGCGTGATGATATCAGGCGGAACAATACGGGAATGAGAATGTGGCGCGCGTGAGCGGCCAAAAAGGGAAGCGGGTTCGGACGGGTCAAATCGTTCGAGCCACTTATACCCGGTTTTACAACTGATGCCGAAGCGACGGCACAGTGCGGAAAAAGAGTCCGTACCAGCGAAGCTGGCACGGATAAAATCAAGACGTTGCATCGGTCGGGTCTCAGTCCAGGGCATAGCGAGTCTCCTCTTCTATGCCAGTTATAACTGTTACCCATGTATCCGGTCTAAAGTGTTACCTATGTTTCCGGTTTGTACCGGAGCTGGTCCGGGCTGCACGTCTCCTGAATGTCTCTCCGGGCGGCTTATGGATCTCTGCGAGGGACGTCAGGAGCAGTCTGTCGCGCTGGCTGAAACCATCGCTGTGCACTTTGATGCCAGTGCCGACTGGCTGCTGACAGGCTATGGCAGACCTTTCCCGGCTCGCGCTCTCGGCGATAACTACCACGACTTCTTCCTGCCACAGGAGGACATGACAGGCTGGTGCTTTGATCTGATGCGGATCTGCAGCGGGCGCCATGATGCCACCCTGTTGTGTCTGCGTCAGTCACCGGACGGACATTTTGCCCTGGGGGCTGTCAGTGTCGAGTTTGTACTGGGGACGGCATGAGTGGAACCGGAAGAGGTAAACTGCAGGATTTCCTCATTTTTCTCAAAATATCGTGTTCATCACTGCGTCTCGACGCCTATGAGTTTGAGGATGGTGAGGGACTGGAAAGCGGCTGGGACGCCGCCGGGCAACATCATCCGGTCTGGTTCCAGCGTCTCATACGCTGTTCCCCGTCTCGCTGGCTAAGCGATATGCTCCGTGGTGACAGCCCGGCCTGGCTGCCCGGGAGTGGATGAAACAGGATGTGTCTGGTAAGGAAGCTGAAGAAATTGCTGCAGATGGAACGGTGTCAGTTGATCATTTCATATGGCATCCTGTAACTCGCGCTGTTGGTAATATGAAGAATCAGGGACCAGAGCTCATAGAACCTATTGGCTGATGAGATATGCCGGCGGCTGAGCCAAATTTTGGAGCCTCTACACTGCATGTCTGGACTGTTTTTAAAGGTCCACTTTCTGGCTAAATTGAGATGCCCGCATGTGGGTTAAGTTTCAGCTTTTGCCGAAGATTTCTTCAAGATTGCGCAGTACACGCAGGGCTGGAATAAAACCTCACCCGCCGGATTGAGGTGCTCACCGTTTTACATATCGCCAAGCTGATGTGCGATATCACGAAGCTGTTGCGCCAACGCCTGCAGTTTTTTTCCCTTCTCACCTTTCGGCCCGGTCGACTGCCGCACCACCAGCCGGGCAGGCAAAATGGATGACATGCGCACGGCATTGTCTTCGCCACTGTCAAGAATGCGGCGCACCGCCTCTTTCCCCTGCAGATCCAGATCCAGCGATACCGTGGTCAGCGCCGGATAGAAGAATGAGCTTTCGTAGGTGTCATCGTAGCCAATCACCGACTTTTCACCCGGAATGGAAATCTGATGCTGATGGAAAGCACTTAGTACCCCCAGCGCCATCTGGTCGTTGGCCACCAGCACGGCAGAAAATTGCGGCGTCTCGCGCAGCATCTGCAGCGCACCCGCATAACCGCTCTGCGCATCCCAGTTCCCGCGGATCATCGAGGCCGGCTCCAGACCGTAACCTTTCAGGGTTTCAATCCAGCTTTTCAGCCTGAGCTGCGCCGAGACAGAAGACGCTGGCCCCGCCAGCAACGCGATTTCCCGGTGCCCCAGTTCGTAGAGATATTTGACGCTGGCATGGGTGCCATCTGCCGGATTAAACGAAACGTTAAACACGGAACTGTAAGGGTCAACGTCGAGGAACAGACAGACGATATCGTCGTTGTCCGTCGCGATTTTCTGCGCCTGCTCTGCTTCCAGCGGGACATTAATGATCACCTTACTGACGAGCTGAGATTTCAGTTCATTAATCGAATCCTGGACGCTGTGGTTGACGCTCTCATCAATCATGGAGATCAACACCTGATACCCTTCCACATTTGCATAGCGTTTTACCGCTGCGGCGACCTGTGATGGCGCATGCAAAGCCAGCGAAATCGTCACCAGTCCGACGGTCTGGGTCTGCTTTCTGACCAGCTGCTGCGCCAGGCGGTTCGGGACATACCGCAATAATTCTATGGATTTCTCCACCTTGTGACGCGTGGCTTCGGATACATTGGCAGATTTATTCAGTACCCTGGACACGGTCTGATAGGAGACGCCCGCATGGCGTGCGACGTCCTCTAACGTTGCGCTTTTCGACTTCATGGTCCGGTTCCTTATGTTGTTATGCGCTGATTGTATCAGGGGCGATATAAAAAAACGCCCACTGGTCACTTCTGGCTGCCACAACACCATCAAAAAGTATTACGTTCACAATAATACACTTCTGGTCACACCTCATCAATCGTAACAAAATTGGCTATTTTATTTGCACTTAATCACAGATCAACGATCATATAATTGCCATAAAAAAGGTTTAGGCATTTTATGACAGCAGATTTGTGAACGTATTACAAAACAATAAGAGGGTAACAATGAACACGACGATCCGCTCTGTATCTGTTGCGTTGGCTGCCGCGTTAGCGTCTCCTTCGCTGTTTGCAGCGTCTTCAGTACCAATTGATTTTCATGGGTATCTTCGCTCCGGTGTGGGCGTCTCACGGGATGGTGGGATGGAGGAGTGGCAAAAAAATAAAATTGGCCGTCTGGGTAACGAGGCCGATACCTACGGCGAGCTGGAGCTGGGCTCAGAGGTGTACAAAAAGAACGATGTCAGCTTCTACCTCGACAGCATGGTGAGCATGGTCTCTGACGGCTCTAACGACAATGAAACCACCTTCGGCGACGATGCGCAGTTCGGGTTGCGTCAGCTGAATCTGCAGATCAAGGGGCTGATCCCCGGCGATCCGAACGCGGTGATCTGGGGCGGTAAGCGCTACTACCAGCGCCATGACCTGCACATCATTGACACCAAATACTGGAACATCTCAGGCGCGGGTGCCGGTATCGAAAACTACACGCTCGGACCGGGTGCGGTGTCCGTGGCCTGGATCCGTGGCGATGCCAACGACGTGGACTACCGCGTTGACGGCGATAGCGACGTCAATATCAACTACATCGACCTTCGCTATGCGGGCTGGAAGCCGTGGGCGGGTGCATGGACTGAAGTGGGCATTGATTACGCCATGCCAAACCCCACCAATAAGCAGAAAGAGTACGGTGGGCTGTATGAGGCCGACAACGGCGTCATGGTCACCGGTGAGATCAGCCAGGACATGTTAGGCGGCTACAACAAGCTGGTGCTGCAGTATGCGAACAAAGGCCTGGCGCAGAACATGGTGTCCCAGGGCGGCGGCTGGTATGACATGTGGAACTACGTGAACGACGCCAGCGGCTACCGTGTGATTAACACCGGCTTAATTCCGATTACGGACAAGCTCTCCTTCAACCACGTGCTGACCTGGGGCTCGGCGGATGACACCACGCAATTCACCGATAAATCGCGCCTTGTCTCTCTGGTGGGTCGCGCGCAGTACCAGTTCACCGAATACGTGCGTCTGATTGGTGAAGTGGGCGGTTTCTACCAGAAAGATACCTACACCAACGGCTCCAGCTACAAGCAGGGCGGAGAGAAGTACACCCTCGCACTCGGACTGGCGGATGGGCCTGATTTTATGTCGCGTCCGGAACTGCGCGTCTTCGCCTCTTACCTGAATGACTCCGAGAAAGGACAATCCTTCGAAGACGGCACCGCAAATAATACCTGGAACTTTGGCGTGCAGGTGGAAGCCTGGTGGTAATGTTTATTTCCTGATATGCGTTAATCGTTATTGTATCTCCAACAACTGGCAGTCTATTATCCTGGTTTGGGATAGCCATTATTTTGGCTATCCCTTTTTTATTATTAGTGATTAAAATGCGCATCTAATAATTGCCGCAAGGTATCAGACTGGCGGCCAAATATCGCATGCACCTGCTGGCCGATAATAATCACGCCCAGCGCCCCCGCCTGTTGTAACGCCTGCGTATCCACCTTATTTAAATCTTTTACCGTGACGCGCAGACGGGTAATACAGGCTTCAACATGTTCGATATTATCGTCGCCGCCGAATGCAGGAATTAAACGCTGAGTTATTTCACTGTCCATAATACGCCTCTCTGTTATGCAGATAAAAAAATGCCTGCTCACAGAGCAGGCGCCTTCAGATTGATTAGCCAGGGTTGTACAACGCGACGCCCTCAGCGACTACGCTTTACGCCTGAGTACCCGACAATCCCACGGCAGCAGAGCGGTATCACCCGTGGCGGCGGCATCGGTCATGCAGTCGGTATACCCCTGCGGCAGCGTAATGAGCTGCTGCTGGGCGGTGTAGTTCTGCACAAACACCCACGTGGTTTCGCCGTCCGTGCGGGCCGTTGCCACTACACCCGGTGGGAAATCGCATTCCATGGCTCGTGGCAGTGCCAGTTCGTCAATAATCCCGGCGAAGAAGTCACGCTGGAACGGCAGATCGTTGCGCGACGCCACATGCCACGCTTTCCCCTTACCGAAACGGTTCACCGTCACGGCAGGCCGACCGGCGTAGAAATCATCCCGGTAGGTCGCCAGCGGCTGAGCGTTTTCGACATGAATCAGCTCGCACAGATGACGAACCTGATACGGCCCCTGCAGGCCAGCCGCATTACCCGCCAGCCCCTGTACCAGATTACGTTCTCCCTCACCGAGACAGTCGATCTCTTCTGCCCAGATGCCGAGCAGTTTACGCAGCGGCCCCGGGAACCCGCCGAGATGACAAAGATCGCTTTCATCCACGATGCCGCTCCAGTAGGTGGTCACCAGATGGCCGCCCCCGGCGACAAACGCTTCTGCGCGTTCGGCGAAGCCTTCCCGCACCATATAAAGCATCGGCGCAATCACCAGCGCGTACTGGCTGAGATCGCCATCGGCATCAATCACATCCACCGCGATGCCTTTTTCCCAGAATGGACGGTAGTGTTCGTTAACGGTTTTTTCGTACTCCATCCCCATGTTGCGCGGCCCTTCGGCATCGTCCAGCGCCCAGCGATTTTGCTGGTCGAAGATAATCGCTACCCGTGCCTGCGTGCGACACCCGACCACCCCCGGCAGGCGCTCAAGCATTTCGCCCAGACGCGTCACTTCGCGCCCGACACGCGTATCAAGATGTCCCACGTGGTCGATAACCGCCCCGTGGAATTTCTCCACCGAACCGCGGCTTTTACGCCACTGGAAGTACTGTACGGCATCGGCCCCGTGTGCCACCGCCTGCATTGACGAGAGAATATGCATCCCCGGTTTTTTCAGCTTGCTGGTCGGCTGCCAGTTGGTGGTACTCGGCGTGGACTCCATCAGCACAAAAGGTTTGCCGCCTTTCAGGCTGCGCATCATGTCGTGGTACATGGCGGTATAGCAGGCGAGCTGGGTATCGTCTTTCTCCTTGTGCCACATCGGGTAGCTGTCCCAGGAGATAAAGTCGATCGCTTTCGCAAGCTGCCAGTAGTCGTAATCGTAGAAGTACTCCATGAAGTTGGTCGTCACCGGCAACGCTGCGTTGACGGCTTTTAGCGGCGCAACCTCATGGCGGCAGAAATCTGTTACCTGCGCCGTATTAAAGCGGCGCCAGTCGAGGTTCAGACCGTGAATGGACACCTCGCCCTGCGGCGCAGGGGACTCAATCTGCGACCAGTCGCTATAGGTGTGGCTCCAGAAGGTGCTCCACCATGCGTGGTTCAGCGCATCCAGGGTTTTGTAGCGCGCTTTCAGCCAGTCGCGAAAGCGCTCCTGGCACAGATCGCAGTGGCACTCACCGCCGTACTCATTGGAGATATGCCAGCCCAGCACCGCCGGGTGCTGTGAATAACGCTCAGCCAGTAAGGTATTCATTTTGAATGTCTTCTCACGGTACACCGGGGAAGACATACAGTGGTTATGACGCCCACCGTGCAGCGCAGGCACGCGGTTACGCCCTACGCGCAGCACCTGTGGGTATTTTTGCGACATCCATGCCGGGCGCGCACCGCTCGGCGTGGCGAGGAAAATATGGATCCCCGCTGAATATAATTTATCAATGACGTTATCCAGCCACACAAAATCATATTCCCCTTCACGCGGTTCGAGCTTCGCCCAGCTAAATATGCCCACCGACATGACATTACATTTCGCCTGCTGCATCATGGCAATATCTTTTTCAATAATACCGGGGTAATTCTCCCATTGCTCCGGGTTATAGTCGGCGCCATGCAATAACGCAGCGACCTTCGAACTTAAAGGCGCAAATTTATTCATATTAAAAACGTCCTGAAGTGAAACAGAATACTATTTAAATACCGTTATCGACGGCAGCACTTTGCCATGACAATCAAATAACGCCTGGTTTTCGCGGGCATTTCCCTCTTTCCAGTCATCATGGATATATTTCATGCCGGTTTTGGTGGCCCATGTGGTGCCCGGTACGACAATCCAGGTCGGCTCCCAGTAAAACAGGCCCTTACCGCGACGATCGGGAACGTCAATCACGGCCTGCATTAAATCATGGATATAATCGTACTGACCCTGCACGGTGCCGGGGTAGCCACCGTCCTTCTCTTCTTTGGCCTGGAAACTGTTTTCTGCGTTATCGCAGTTCTCCAGCGTATAGCCATAGGCCGCTTCCACCACAATGACGTCTTTGTTATAGCGTTTGCTGATGTCATCCATATTGGCTTTCAACGCGCCGATCGGACCATTCCAGTAGGTGTACATCGACAGGCCGATAATATCGAACGGCACATCGCGCTTCGTGATCTCATCAAACCACCAGCGGAAGGTGTCATTTTTAGTGCCTTCGGCCAGGTGCAGCATAATTTTCACCTGCTCGCCGTCGGTCAGGTTCTCTTTCATCCCGCTGATTGCGGCGTTGAGTAACCCGGCTACGCGGTCAAACTCGCCGCCACCCTGCCCCCAGCTTTTGCCTTCCGGCCAGAGTATTCCGCCATTGATTTCATTACCAATCTGGACCATGTCCGGCAGCACGCCCTCTTTTTTAAAGCGGGCAATGGTGTCGCGCGTATAGTCATGGATTGCCGTTTTAAGCTGCGGGTAATCCATCTTCTCCCAGGCTTTAGGTTTGAACTGTTTGCCCGGGTCGGTCCAGAAATCGCTGTAGTGGAAATCGAGCAGGAGTTTTATGCCCTGGGCCTTCACGCGCTTCGCCAGCGCCAGCGTGTTTTCCAGATTGTTACTGCCGCCCCCGTAGGTATTTCCGTTGGCATCCTGCGGATCCACCCACAAACGCAGGCGCACATAGTTCACGCCGTTGGCTTTCAGAATGGCAATCGCATCCTGCTGCTGGCCATTCTGGTTATAAAATGTTGCGCCATGCTGTTCCGCCTCGAGCAGCGTCGAGATGTCCGCCCCCTTAATAAAGTCTGCCGGCATGGCGTTAAAAGGACGCGTTTTTACCCCGTCCGCGGCGAACGCACTCGCGGCAAGACCGCAAGAAAGACAAACAGCAAGCAAAGCGGGTTTGAGTCTTTTCATGGTTATCCCTTAGTACTCCCGGAAGTCAGACCGGAGACGAAGTATTTTTGTAAGGCCAGATAGAGGATCGCGACAGGCACCGCAATCAGCACCGCGCCTGCCGCGTAGGTGGTGTAACTGGCACCCATTTTTTGCGCCACCAGGTTATAAAGCCCGATGGGTAAGGTGTATTTGTCCGGGGTGCGCAAAATGGTGCTGGAGAGAATGAAATCCCCCAGCGGCCCGGTGAAGGAGAACAGCGCCACCACCGCCACAATGGGTTTGGAAAGCGGCATGATGATCTCGATGAAGATGCGGAAGTTACTGGCTCCGTCCATGCGCGCGGACTCATCCAGATCCTTAGGAATGGCGTCCAGGTAGCCCTTCATCAGATAGGTGTTCATTGGGATCATGCCGCCAACGTAAATCAGCACCAGCGCCAGATGGCTGTTGATTAAGCCCAACAGCTGCGAGAGCACAAAGATGGCAATCAGCGCCGAGAACTGCGGGATCATCTGCAGCAGCAGGAAGAGCATCAGTCCGTTCTGCCGCCCCTTAAAGCGAAAACGCGAGAAGGCATAGGCGGTAAAGCTAACGCTGATTAAGGTCAACACCATGGTCAGGAAGCTGATTTTCATCGAGTTCCAGTACCACGTCATGTAGTTCACCTGACCATTAAACAGGTCAGCGTAATGCTGGAACGACAGGTTCTGCGGAATAACAGAGGAGCTTAAAAGGCTGTTGCCCGCGTTGAGTGAGGCGCCCACCGTCCACACCAGCGGGTAAATGATGATGACCGACACCAGCACAATAACCAGCCAGGAGAGTGAAAGGCGGACCCATTTCTCACGTTTAATACTTTGTGATTTAGCCATTGTTACGTCCCTTACGCCATGTCGTCATTTTTGAAAGATTTGGTGGCGCGGAACTGCCATAGCGCCAGGCCGACGACAAAAACAGACAGCAGGATGGTGATGGTCGCCGCAATGGCATATTGCGAAGATGACATCGTCAGTTTGTAGATCCACGACACCAGAATGTCGGTGCCGCCCGCATTCGACCCCACCACCGCCGGCCCGCCGTTATTGAACAGATAGATGATGTTGAAATTATTGAAGTTAAAGGTGTATTGCGTAATCAGGATCGGCGCAATGGCGTAGAGTACCAGCGGCAGCGTAATAGTCCGCAGCCGGGTCCAGCTGCTGGCGCCGTCCATGGTAGCCGCTTCATACAGGTCATCAGGAATGGCCTGCAGCACGCCGGTGGTCATGGCGAAAACAAACGGGAAACCAAGCCAGGTTTGCATCATGATCAGCGCCGTTTTGGTCCAGAACGGATCGGTCATCCAGGCTTTAGGCGCAATCCCGAAGAAGGCCAGAATGGCGTTGTTAATCACCCCGAACGAGTCATTAAACATCCCGGCGAAAACCAGGATGGTGACAAAGCCCGGTACCGCCCACGGCAGAATAAAGATGGTGCGGATCAGCGGCTTAAAGCGTAAATCTTTCTGGTTCACCAGAATCGCCAGCAGTACGCCCACCGTACACTGCAGCGTGGTGGCGAGCAGCGTCCAGACCACTGTCCACTGCAGCACGTCGAAGAAGGTGGAGCGCCAGATAGAGAGCGTAAAGATATTGATGAAGTTCTTAAACCCGACCCAGTCAACCAGCTTAGCCGGCGGCGTGTGGTAGAGGTTGTAGTTGGTAAAGGCGATGGCAAACCCGAACAAAATGGGAAACACCACCACAAACACCAGCAGGATAAAGCCCGGGGTGATCATCAGATACGGGAAGCCGTCGCTCAATAGCATCTGATACTGTTTACGCACGCTGTTAAGCTGCAACCCTTCGTCACGTTTCAGGCCATTGACCCACGCGTCACGCATCGACAGGTAATACACCATCACGCCGAACGCCGCGATTAACACGCTGATGATCCCCTCCGCCAGCAGGAAGATGGAGTTGTCGCGCGGCACCTCCTCACCCAGCGTCACCAGTCCCCACAGCCCTTCGCGCAGAAAATCAGCAAATACGCCGATAAAACTGGCAAGCAGCACCAGGAAAATGACCCCTTTCAGCCACTGACGGTGGTAAAACTGACCGAAGCCGGGAATGACCGCCAGCAGCAGGCTGGTCCAGGCGTGACGCCCGGCCACGCGCGGTTTGGCAAAATGTTCCGGGATGATACTCACAAACAACTCCTTTCAAAAAACGGGAGAGACGCCCTCCCGTTCTGCGACGTCAGAAAACTACTGGTTGCTGGCCTGCATGGCTTCGATTTGCATCTGAACCTGTTTTTCTGCGCTGTCGAGCGCGGCTTTCGGATCCTGTTTACCGGTCAGGCTCAGCTCGAGGGCCGCGTTCGCCGGAGCCCAGACTTCACCCATTTCCGGAATGCCCGGCATCGCTGTCGCCCGTGCGGCCTGCACGGCAACCGCGCTGGCTTTCTCGTCGTTCTTAATGAGCGGATCGTCAATCATCGCAGTCAGCGGCGGAATTTCTCGCGTCGCGATATAGCGCGTTTTGACGTACTGCGGCTGGTTGATAAATTCGATAAATTTCTGCGCCATGGCTTTGTCTTTGCTCCAGGTAGAGACGACATAACCCTTCACGCCCAGGAATGAACTCATTGGCTTACCGTCCGGCAGCGTCGGCAGCGGCGCAACGCCGTAGTTAATGCCCGCCGCTTCATACGGCTGGAACGCCCACGGACCGTTGATGACGGCTGCCGCTTTTTTCTCGGTAAACAGAGAATCGATCGCGTTCAGACCGTTATCGCCGATGATCCCCGCCGGGAACACGTCATCGGTATAGAATTTTTTCAGGTAGGTGACCGCGTCTACCGCACCCGGCTTGTTCAGGCCCACGTCGCTGGCGTTATAACCGCCTTTATCGTTTTTACCGAAGATGTACCCGCCCATCGGGGAGATAGCCCCCCAGCTGTAGTAAATCTGGTCGAACTTGGCGAGCAGGCCGTACTGGTTTTTGGTGCGCTGCTGTTTAGAAAAGTCATACCAGTCCTGAAGTGAATTGAGCGGCTTCGCGATCAGGTCTTTGTTGTAAATCAGCACCAGCGTCTCAACCGCTTTCGGCACACCGTAAAGGGTGTTATCCATTTTGAAGGCATTTATCGACGCCGGCGTGTACTGTTCGGTCTGCTTCGCCTCCAGATTCAGGGGGGTCAGCAGCCCTTGCACAACCGCCCCGCCCAGTTGATCATTGGGAATGACCAGCACGTCCGGGCCAATTCCTGCCGGGCCGTCGAGGCGCAGTTTTTCCAGCTGCTGCGCGTAAGGCATCTCCTGCAGGTTAACCTTAACGTCGTACTGCTTTTCGAAATCGGCGACCGCGTCTTTAATGCCGGACGACTTTTTGATGTCTTCCCAGACGTTAAGCTGCGTGGTGGCGTGAGCCTGCACCGCGAGCGTAGAGAGGATCAGAGCAGCGAGTATGTTCTTTTTCATTATCAACCCCATGTGAAGGTATAACAATTTTATGGTTGTTATTGCATTCACCGCCATACACCTTCGCCAGAAAACCGACTAACACTGGCGTACAACGTATAACATCAAATGCCTTTGGTTTGGTATACGCTACCCTTCACATCATGATAACTCTACAAAAAACTGTAAGTTGTGTGATCGTCATAACATTAATGGAATATCGGTATAGGGTGCGTGAATACTGGAAGTTATAGTCAGAGCAGACAAATTGCACCGTCCAGCCATGTAGCAAATAATTGTTATACGTAATACATACGCGGCGGTTTACTTGGGGAATACAGATGTCGAACATACAATTGAGGAATGTCACCAAACGCTTTGGCGACACCGTAACTTTGCACAACGTGAATCTTGAGATTGAAGACGGTGAGTTTGCCGTCTTTGTCGGTCCTTCCGGCTGCGGTAAATCGACAATGCTGCGCATGATTGCCGGACTGGAGGACATTAGCGAAGGGGAAGTGTTAATTGGTGACGAGGTGATGAACGACGTTGCCCCCTCCCACCGCGGCGTGGCGATGGTGTTTCAGTCCTATGCGCTATACCCACATATGACGGTGGCCGAAAACATGGGCTACGGCCTGAAGGTCAATAAGGTGCCGAAAGATCAGATCCGCCATCAGCTCGAGATGGTCGCCAAAACGCTGCAGCTTTCCCACCTTCTGGATCGCAAACCTAAGCAGCTTTCCGGCGGTCAGCGCCAGCGTGTGGCTATTGGACGCGCCATCGTACGTAATCCGCGGGTCTTTATGTTCGACGAACCGCTCTCCAACCTGGATGCCGAGCTTCGCGTGGAGATGCGTCTGCACCTTGCCCGTCTGCACCAGGAGCTGAAAACTACCATGGTTTATGTCACCCACGACCAGATAGAAGCGATGACCCTGGCTGATAAAATTGTGGTAATGAACTACGGAAAGGTTGAGCAGATGGGCGCGCCGATGGAACTCTACTACAAACCGGCGAACAAGTTCGTGGCCGGGTTTATCGGCTCGCCGAAGATGAATTTCCTGCCGGCAACGGTAGAGGCCTGGCAACCGGGTGAGCTGAAGGTGAGATTATCCCAGCAAAAGACTCTCACACTGGCCCTGACCACCACACCGTTGAACGCAGGCAGCCCAGTGACGCTGGGCATCCGTCCGGAACATTTAACCACCGATCTCCGCCATGGCACGCGGCTGACGTTTAACTGTGAAGTGGTTGAGCGTCTGGGCAACAACACCTACCTCTTTGGTCAGTGCTACGGCCACGACAATGTGAAGATTTTGCTGCCGGGCGATGTGAAATTCGCACCGTGGCAGCAAATTGATGTGGCTTTTGATGATCGCCACTGCATGGTGTTTGACGAGCAGGATGGGCGGGTGAGTGCCGACATCGATGAAGCGGTACGCTCGGTCGCTTAACCCGCCAGATGCGTCACCGCATGCGTAAAGGCATCAATCGGCAGCGTGACATCCCCAGGCCATCACCGACTCCGCCGGATGGTGGCTGACGCCTCCCTTACGCCGCACAAACAGCATTCTACCAGCCAGCGCTTCGCCAGGGTGATGGCGTCATGACCGGCACCGCTCGGCGGCGATTCGGTAAAATTTGTCGGCAGTAAAATGTATTCCTCGACGGGCCGCTATCGCCTGCGCCAGGGTAAACAGTGCAGTAAGCAGAAAGTCAAGCGGGGCATCCTGCGGGCCGCGAATATCTAACGAGAGCGCGACCTCACCGGAGCTGACGTTTACCGCAGCAGGCAATAAGACAGCACAATTCACCCGCCGTGGCCACCAGGTTGCCACCGAATGGATAACGCTTCCGGGCAAGCGGATGAACATGATGAATAATCCTATGCTTCCGGCCGTGCCCTGGACGTCCGGGCGGTTCACTTCGCATCTGCGATTAACCCCCAAGCCGAATTTCTCCACCTTCCGTTCCCCTAAAACAGTCTCGGGAGATTTCGTTATGGCCTACCGTAATGAAACAGGGAACGCCTAAACTTCAATTTTGGAACACCCTGCTGGATCTTCCCCATCCAGATTTCATCGGGCGCACGATTTCCGAACCAGTAATGGTCGCAGCCATCAATCTGGATCAACTCACCACAACAGGCACGACGATAGCGTGACTGCTGAATCTTTGGTGCTCGTTGTTTGCTGGGGCTTAAACATAAGCGACCGAACAGTTTCTTTGGATATTATGCAGTTCAAATTGAACCTTCAAATTTAATAGGTTCAGTTGATGAGCCATGACTATCACCTCCACTGTAATTAATATAAAGAAAACTGAATAATAACCCATCCCTTTCTTAACAAATAAACAGTGGCATGCAAATAGATTCTGATGCATAACAAGTAGAATAGTTCATTTGTATAAAGAGGCCTCACCTTCAGGACGCGTTTTGAACCTGCGATGCATCCACAGGTATTGCTCAGGGGCACGGAGAATTTCACGCTCGATGATCTTATTCATATAACCCGCTGCGGCGACCTTGTCTTCCCCTGGATAGCCTGACAACGGATTGCTGATATACATGCGATAACCTTTTTTATCGCTACGTCGAATCATGCTAAGTGTGATCAGTTGTGCACCTGCGAGTTTTGACAGAGCATATGTTCCGTTCGTTGAGGCTGCTTTTTTTACCGAGAAAAAAGGTGCAAAAACGCTTCCCTTAGGCCCATAATCCTGATCTGGTGCAAACCACACGGCTTCACCAGCTTTCAATGCATGAACAAAACCAGATAAATTACGCCGATTAATCATCGCTTTATTTGAACGCATACGCCCTTTTGTCTGTACCCATTCCATTAATAGATTATTGTGTGGGCGATACGTTGCCATCATAGGATGGCATAAACCCATTACTCTTCCACACAACTCAAGGGACATAAAATGAATCCCGACAACCATTACCCCTCTGGTCGCACCGGTCAGGTTTTCAAGCCCTTCGACATCAAACCATTTTTTGACTCTCGCATCACTCCAGAACCAGGCCATTCCTGTTTCCATCAGTCCCAGTCCGAGAGAAACAAAGTTTTTATTGACCATCTGGCTCCGGGCAAACGGTGTCATCTCGGGAAAGCAGAGTTCGATATTTCTAATCGCAATTCCTTCCCGACGTTTCAGAAAGGGTCTGGATATTTTTCCAAGACCAGAGCCCAGAATATGTAAAACCGGGTAAGGAAGCTGAACGAAAAGCCACAGCAGACCCAAACCAGTCCAGGTAAGCCAGTAGCGGGGATGGAGTAAATTATGAGTAAAAGTCTGTGACATAAATTTCCTTAATGCTAATGGAGTTATAACGCAAAAGGGAAATGCTGAGAAAATTCGTCTTTAGCGATACTCATTCTTTTAGACAGTTTGAATTCGTATAAATTCAGAAAAAACAATTTCAATTACTGGCAACAGTTTTTGAATAGTCAGGGATACATTGTAAATCAGCAAAGTTATGCTGTTATAACTTCATAGGTTTTTCATTGATATTCAAGGAATTGTCTTCTTGATTCATCATCCTCAAGGTACTCAAAAGATAGAAGGCGAATTGGGGTAAGGTTATAAAACCATTTGCAATCGTTTCGTTGAATAATTTCGCCTGGTTTGAAACATATCCCGGATGCCTCCCGGATAATCGCATATTTACCATTACTAAACCTGACCCGGTGAATACAGAAAGGTTGGCCAGCCTGCCCGTGACAGCTGTTCGACAGGATATGTCCTTCAATAAAAAGCGATTTTTTAGATTTCATTATCATGCCTCAACAACTGCAGTACAGGAGAAATGTGGTCATTTCCCGATATCACTTACGTTAAGTGGAAGAAGCTGATCAGCCGCCGATACACCAGCATTCTGAAGGTCTGAACAACAGCCCGCAGGCAGGGCACTCAAGAACGGCATCTTTTCTTAGCTTACCTGCTTTCTGATCGGCTCTGTGTGCGCATTCCGGGCAGGCAACATGAACCGGTCTTTCTTTAAAATATCTGAGCCCTTTTGTATAAGACATAAATGATTCTCTGAGGAATACAGTAATTATTATACGCTTTGATATAAAAATAACTGGCATAAGTTATGTTAAGTTGTGTCTGAATCAGGATGTCAGATATTGAAAATTGAACGTCTGATTTATGATACACTATCCTTCCGTGAGAAATTTATGATGAAATCAGAAGACACCCTTGACTGGTATCCGGCACAACTACCGCCTGTGAAAATTATTCTTGGCGAAGCTGTGCTGGCTGTGGGTAAACAGGGCCGACCGATTAATACCCGCACCTTGCTGGAATACCTTCAGGTCATGCAGGAAAAACAAAAAAGGCGGGATGACAAAATCGCCATGCAGACTGCAATTGATGTTCTCAGGGATAATCAGCGCATTAACGGCAGACGTTAATGCACCTCCAGGATCAGTGTCAGTTCTGAATGATCTCAACCGTATGGTTTTGTCCATCATCCTTCAGCGGTATTCTGTCATCAGGGAGGAGAACACCATCCAGCGTCACGGAATATTCTGCATCGCCGCGTGAGACACTAATCTGATAGTGGCTTTCACCATACTGATAAGCAATAGAAAAAGACGGCCACGCATCCGGTAATAGGGCATGAACACTAAAGTCAGTGCCGGTGCGTTTTATCCCCAGTAATTCCTCGGTAAGTAAACGCCAGGCCCAGCCTGCAGAACCGGTGTACCAGCTCCAGCCTGCACGACCAGTATGGGGAGCGACGCTGTAGACATCAGCACTCATGACATAAGGTTCAGCTTTATAAATCCCGACAGAGCCCGCATTGAGAGTATGATTTACAGGGTTGAGCATTGACCAGAGTTGCCAGGCACGTTTGGCATTCCCCATCCGGGCAAATGCCATCACGGCCCAGATGGCGCCATGAGTATACTGCCCTCCATTTTCCCGCACACCGGGCAGGTACCCCTGTATGTAGCCCGGATTTGGACCGTGTCCGTCGAAAGGAGGCGTTAACAGTTTGATCAGCCCGTCTTTGTTATCCACAAGGTGCTTATCCAGCGCCTGCAGGGCCTTTGCGCACCGTCCCGGGCTCGCGGCACCGGACAATACAGACCAGCTCTGCGCAATCGCATCAATCCGGCAGTCCTGTGAGGTTTTCGATCCCAGGGGAGTACCATCGTCAAAATACCCGCGCCGGTACCATTCCTCATCCCAGGCGTGGGCTTCGAGATTGCTTTGCAGGCGCAGAGCCTGTGAATGGCACATCGCGGCGACGCTTTCATCCAGCCTGCGCTCCGCCAGCGCTGCAAACCGCTGCAAAATGTCGTACAGGAAGAAGCCCAGCCAGACGCTTTCACCTTTGCCTTCGATACCCACCCGGTTCATCCCGTCATTCCAGTCACCAGCCCCCATCAGCGGCAGGCCATGCCCCCCGAACCGAAGTCCATGGCGAATAGCTTTGACACAGTGTAACCAGAGAGTCTCTCCGATGCCGCTGATGACCGGCGTGTCATAGACAGACTCTTCACCAGGCGGAAGCGGGCGCCCCTCCAGATAAGGAATGTGTATTCCCAGAGCCTCCATATCCCCCGTCGTTTCAACATAGTGGCAAACGGCAAGCGGCAGCCACAGGTAGTCATCTGAACAACGGGTACGGACACCGTTACCGTGTGGTGGGTGCCACCAGTGCTGCACATCCCCCTCGATAAACTGCCGGGAGGCACAGAGTATTATCTGTTCACGCAACCGGTTCGGATCAGCATGGCTCAGTGCCAGTGAATCCTGCAACTGATCGCGAAAACCATATGCACCGCCAGACTGATAGTAACCACTGCGGGCCATAAGGCGACAGGCGACTGTCTGATATAACAGCCAGCCATTGACCAGTAAATTTACTGACGTGTCGGGGGTGTTAACCACGATTTTATCGAGCACATTGTGCCAGTGGTTATGAATCCGGTTCAGCTCCTGGCGGACTGTATCCTCGTTCATGTAATGGGCCAGCGTCTCATTAGCACAAACATCATTCTCTTCTGCGCCGAGGATAAAAATAAACGTCCTCTGATCCCCATCAATTAATGTTACCGTCGATTGTACCGCCCCGCAGGGATCCAGACCGGCGCCCGTGTTACCTGAAAGCCTGCGCAGTTTCATGGCTGACGGCGCGTGAAGGGAACCATTACGGCCAATAAACTCCCGACGGTCCCCGGTCAGCGAACAGTCATTACCGCTGACGGCAAAAAATGCAGTTCGGCCTCCACCATTATCACCATAAAAGTTGTTCGCCAGCACCCCGCAACCGCCAGACGTTCTGGCCGCATGTGTCACAATGTGAGGAGCTGAGCGAGTTCGTGATCCTCCGAGCGTCCACTCTACATAACCTGTGACGGAGAGTTGACGTATCCGTCCCGAAGAGTTACTGAGCGTCAGGAGCACCAGTTTAACCGGATCCGCTTCGGCAACCAGGACCGTCAGCTCGCTGTCTATTCCACTCTCACGATGGGCAAAAACGCTGTAGCCAAAACCATGGCGGGTCAGGTAATCACCGTGTCCGCGAACAGGTAAAGCCGTCGGCGACCAGCACTCCCCGCTCTCTTCATCGCGCAGGTAAAATGCCTCGCCGCTGCGATCGCTCACCGGATCGTTCTCCCACGGCGTCAACCGGTATTCATGGGCATTCTCATACCAGGTATAGGCCTGCCCTGCCTCTGAGATCACACTGCCAAAACGGGAATTTGCCAGTATGTTCGACCAGGGAGCCGGTGTAAGCGCATTTTCCCGAAGGACGATCTGATACTCCCGCCCATCCTGAGAAAATCCACCGTACCCGTTGAAATGGCATAACTGACTGGTATCAGGGGTCCAGTCCGTATGTTGATTACGCTCGCGCACAGCACGCGGAATGAATGTCCTTGCCGGCGATTTCAGGGTATGAATACGCTGGTTAAGCTGCTCATTAATACCCCCTGCGCGGTCATCAAGATAAAGACAGGCCACGCTCATCAAAAGCAACTTATCCTCAGCGGAGAGATGCTCACCGTTGCGGACAAAAAGCCCGCCCTTTTTATCCAGCAGACTGGCTTCAGACCCGGCATAAATTAACTCCATAATCTGATTTTGTAATCCCTGCTGGTAGCCACCGGGGCTGTTATTCAGGATAACCAAATCGACATCCAGTCCTTTCTGTCGCCAGTAACGGTGTGCCTGAATCAGTGTGGTCACTGAGGCGATACTTTCTTCGCCGGTTATACTGAGCAGTACTATCGGCAGATCGCCTGAAATTGCCCAGCCCCACAGACCGGACTGACCACGCCGGTTGCGGCTGATCACCTGGTCTTCAGCGCGTAGCTCCTGGACAGGGTAAAGCACAGCACTGGCGAGACGATTAAACAAAGTTGCATCATCTTCACTGGCATTCATCTGGCGTAATACCACCAGACTGTGAGACCAGGCCAGTTCAAAGACGCGATCGGCAATAGGGTAATCGCGATATTTTTCCAGCAGGGCCAGGCTCTGCTGGCGGTTCTCGCTGATACCATAAACGATATCAATCCTAACCGGATGCCCCGGCTGTAGAGTGATGGAATGACGTATAGCCAGTATCGGATCCAGCACTGACCCCGACGTGTTGCTGAGCATCCCTCCCGCCTCTATTGCCTGGGCATTCGCAGGATTTCTGCCACGTCCAATAAACCTTGCCCTGTCCGTTTCAAACGACACGTTATTTCGGTTATCGCCGTGCACCACCATCATGTGAAACAGGCAAGGACCCGGTTCATCCGGTGAGCGCGGGCGCCGGTGGCAAAGAATAGCGTCACGCTCAGGAGCCAGCTCAGTCTGAATAAACAGATTGCTGAATGCCGGGTGTGCCAGATCGCTGGCAGCCGCTGCCAGGACCACTTCAGCATAGGTTGTCAGCTCCAGAGAGCGAGGCTTGCGACCACGATGAATCAGTGTGAGCCGTCGCAATTCAACATCATCCTCCGGAGAGGTCACCACCTGAGTTTTGACGCTGAGTCCCCCGAAGCTGCGTCTGAATTCTGCCCCCGCATCGGTGAATAACACTTCCTCGTCTTGTCCGCTGATGTAGCCTGTCGGTTGCCAGGTATTGCTCCATACATCTCCCGTCTGGGTATCGCGGATATAGCAGAATGCTCCCCAGTTATCACGGGTGGTATCACTGCGCCAGCGTGTTATTGCAATATCGTTCCAGCGACTGTAACCGCCGCCGGCTGCGGTCAGCATCAGATGATAATGGCCGTTGGACAGAAGTTGAATATCCGGGGCAGGGGTATCCACGCTATAGAAAATACGGGGTTCATAGCGGATGGGTTTGACCCTGCCCTCATGAGATTCAAAATGACGGCGCGGACTGTACAGATCGACCGCATCCGGCACGCGCTCCTGTAACAGCAGACTCGCTGACCGGAATACCGTACTGGACATAAAGCGTTCAGTCATGGGGGCGTCAAGCAGCACATGAGCCAGCGCCTGAAATGCCATACCCTGGTGATGCGCCATCCAGGACTGTACCACCGCATAGAGCTGACCGGTTGCAAGACGTGAGGGGGTATAGTCCAGCGCTTCATAAAAACCGTATTCTCCGCGTGCACCATTTTTTTGCAGTCTGAACAGGTTCTCACAGGCTTTCTGCGGGGAAACCATCAGCGCCAGCAGCGTGGCGTAAGGAGCAACAACCATGTCATCGGCAAGCCCCCTGCGCAGACCGAGCCCCGGTACGCCAAATGCCTGATACTGATAATTATGCTGAACATCAAAAGCATGATAGCCAGACTCTGAAACACCCCATGGTACCCCGCGTTCTTTCCCCCAGTGAATCTGGCGCATAACCGCCGACTGACTCATTTCATCGAGCAGGCTGCCGGGCCAGGTGGGCATCACCAGATTCGGCATCAGATATTCAAACATGGATCCGCTCCATGACATCAGGGCCGTTTCATTATCAATCGTGGTAAACAATCGACCCAGCGCGTACCAGCTTTTAAGAGGCAGCTGATTAGTCGCAATGGCAAGAAAACTGGTCAGGCGGATTTCAGACGGCAGGAGATCGTAGTGGCTCTTGTCAGGCGTATTCGTGTCACAGTTATAACCGACGCTGAGCAGACTGGTTGCTTCACTGTACAGAAAGGCGAAATCCATCCGGGCATGCTCATCCAGCCGCTGTTCCAGCTCGGTGACAATATTGAGTCGCATTCGGGCCTGCTCCGCCACTGACGCCGGAGGCGTTTCTGTACCGGTTAATGTCGGACGGGCAAGCTCGCTCAGCGTCGGCAGCGTCTGTTCATTCCAGGATACAGGTAACCAGCCAAGCAACAGAGACCACTCATGGCAAAGCTGAACCAGTTGATGCTCCAGATGTCCAGCCCAGCGCATCTGAAGAGGAGATCCCTGATGACATGCGCTGGTCAGATGGTTGCACTGGGTGCGCATGCTTTTCAGTTCGCTGATAAACGCCTGCGGAGAGAGCGACACCGCATTCAGGCAATGCTTGCGCAGCAGTCTCAGGCTGTCAGGTGGGTTCTTACCCCACTGTTTTTCCAGAATATCCAGCGTATCGTTCAGTCCTGCCAGTATCTGTTGGCTGCTTAAAACAGGCTGATGACGCATGGCGGACAGGCCTGCACGCAGGGTCAACAAATGCCCGGCCATGTTGCCGCTGTCGACGCTGGAGATATAGCGTGGACTGAGGGGGACCAGCGTACGGGTGTCATACCAGTTGTAGAGATGGCCCCGGTAGTGCTCCATTTTATCCAGCGTGTCGAGCGTGAGCGACACGCGCCGGAGCACCTCTTCGCCAGGCAGGTAGCCAAAGTCCCATGCCGTCAGGTTAGCCATAAGGGAAAGACCAATATTGGTAGGAGAAGTTCGGTGTGCCACCGTCGGTTGTGGTATTTCCTGATAATTATCAGGCGGAAGCCAGTTCTCTTTTTCTGTGGCAAAGGTTTCAAAAAATGCCCAGATTTCACGGCTTGTCTGGCGTAACAGCTGTTTTTGTTCCTGACCTGGCGAAAAAACCTTACGCACGGGCTGACGACTCAGCCAGCTCATCAGCAGCGGGGCCACACACCATACCAAACCGATCGGTAACACAATCCCCAGCAGCTGGGGGGCCAATTTTCCGGTCAGAATTATCAGCGTCACGCCACCGGCAACATTCAGCCACATCGCCTGATAAAAACGTGCAACAGTGGATCTGGCCTGATTGCTGTCCTGGCTGTGGCTGACCCACTGGCTGAGGTGACGCCTGCTTATCCCCAGTCGCCATAGCGTCACGGCGATCGCTTTCAGCGAATATCCGGCTTCGTGTGGCAGTATCGCAAAATTAAGACCGATACCTGACAGACGCTTCAGCGCGCCCGCCATTACAAGTAACAGATGCGGCTTCAGGCGACGGCGCAGAGGTTTATTGAGAAGGTCATGGGTGATGCAGAGGAGGGCTGGCAACAGCCAAATCAGTGACAGTATGCACAGCCAGTAAACCGGATTGGGAACCCAAAGCAGGGTGAAGTAGAGCAATACCACTAAAGAGGGGGCGACCAGGCTGCGACGCAGATTGTCGAGTAATTTCCAGTAAGAAAGCGCGGTCAGTGGATTCCGGGTACGGGTTCCATCGGCTTTTCTGACGTGTGGTTTCAGCCAGTTAAGCAGTTGCCAGTCACCCCGGATCCAGCGTGAACGGCGTGCAACGTCCGACAGATAATTATTAGGGTACTGTTCGTAGAGTAACACCTCACTCAGCAGACCCGAGCGCGCATAGCACCCTTCGAGGAGATCATGGCTGAGAACCAGATTTTCCGGGCAGGTATTGGCAGTGGCCTGCATAAAAATGTCAACATCGTAAATCCCTTTGCCCACGAACGACCCTTCCCCAAAGAGATCCTGATAGATATCCGAAGACATCATAGAATAGGGGTTATTACCCGGTATGCTGCTGCGCAGGGCGGCGTAACGCCCCTGACCGTTACGTGGTATCTCCTCAGCAAGACCGGGTTGTAAAATACCAAATCCTTTGACCACCCTCTGGCGTACCGGATCATACTCTGGCGTATTCAACGGATGGGCCATCGCCGGGACAGATGTGGAGCTATTTATATATTCGTCATACTCATTCCTGATATCAGGTCTCATCCATTAGACCTGCCGCCGACGGGAACTCTTATCACCTCAGGTAAATATTCTCAATTAATATATTCAGATATGATGCCCATCGTCATATTCTATAGTTAATCTTTTTAGTTGATGTATTTGAGCCAAGCGTCTGATATTTTTAGGCCGTTAATACAGCTATAGCTGAACAATACTGAATTACAGTCATATAACAAGTTTACTTCTTAAGGATTATCTCACTTATTTAAAATATGAAAAAAGTTGAATGTTTACACCTCTCTTATATTAATCCTGGGCATTTTGAATGCGCCTTAAAACATGGTTCAGGTCTCAAACCAGTTAAATCACAGCCAAAAATTATCTTCAGGATTCCGGTTCACTTTCTGCGTTCTTTCTGCCCCTGCCGAAGTATGCATGGAATATTTATAATGAGATACTCGTCTCTAAGCCTGTGGGATGCATGTGGTATAATGTTACTCAAGCTCTCTCTGTCTTCCGGGAATGAGACCAGTAATGAAATCTTCTGATGCGGGTATGAAACGGACTCAGGAGGCTTCAGAAAGTAATTCAATGCGTTCTGATGGATGAAGCATTAACCATATGAGGATTAATAAATGCTGGCTAATAAAGAAATTAATGTAAATTATACCTTCCAGGAGGTTAAGATTGATGAGGTATTCAGCACATTTTGCGAAAACCCTGATGACAGAATATTGAAACATCTTAAAGAAAAATATATATTCTGTAACAGTGTTCATGCAGATAAAGAACCTAAGCAACATGGAAAAGATGCAGCCCTGAAATGTCTGGCCAAATATGGCATTAGCGAAATATTTTACTATGATGGTGATATTAAAGCATGGGTAGAAATAATCTGATGTTTACATGAATGTGAATGCTATGGACTTAGTCAGCTATGTGCCCGGTACTGGGATCCCTAATCAGAGTGAGACTGTAATTAAAACTACATAAAGCACTGAAGCACACGCCCGCTATGTGATATCGCAGTCCGTTAACCGGAAAGCAAACCTGACAGGTGCCGATCGCTACCGTAGGGAAATCGGTGCACGGCCCAACCATATACAGCCCCTGGTCAACTAGGCGGCAAACCGTACCGGGCCGACTTATCAGCCACCGATGAGCGCGGCCACACTGGCGGACCAGCCAATCCTCTGGCCGTGCTGAATTGGTTCTCCGGGCACGACGTTCCTGATTTTCAGCAGGCCAACCGGTTTGCCGTTTATATGGGCTGCGCGCCACGCTGGCCGAAATACGGTGAGGGGCATCCGTTTTTGTTTGGTCCGCAGCGCCGTCTCAATAGCCATGGCAACGGGTATGAGAATGCCCGGCTCTTACTTGTTCCGGACGCGGTGGGCAACGCCGTTTATAAGATCAGCATCATGCGGGGAGACAGTGAGAACGAGCATGTTCTTATCCATCGCGAATTCCGCTACACTCTGCAGGCGGACATTTTCTGGGCCAATCTCAGCCTGAGTGAAAACGTTGGCAACGTCGGATTCCACGATCTGTGTGATTTTTTCTGCCTGCTGGAACAGCTCTGGATCTTCTATACCAATAATGATGTGTTTGTGAAAAGCTACGACGTCTCCCGGAGTCGCCTGAAATATGTATTTGAAGAAAATGATTGTCACCCACTGCTGATCACTGAGTGCTGCTGCAGAGAAAATATTTGGTGGGAGGATATCTGGCAGGAAGAAATGCTCGGCCACCGGCATCCGGAGCGTAACGGGGGATATTTCTGGCCAGATGATCGACAGATTATCGATCGCATCATGGCGCACCTGAAGACATGGGACCGGTTGATGGGCAATGAAGATCTGGAGATACTGACACGATTTGCCCAGGGAGATGGAGAAAACCGACTGTGCCACTGGCTACCGACCGTGACAGAGTCTCAGGTATAACCCCGTTCGTATGCCTGAGTACGATGTTTCCCTGCCCCACACTACTTGCGGAGGTCTGGCAGGGAGAGAATGATTAGGTGGATCTGAGGCAGAGTGCTGGCAGCATGGCAAGGACAATTTCAAACTTGCTTTCGCTACTGCCTTTTTCATTCTTCCGGTTGAATACCCTCTACTGTCCGGGTTGTTGTGTGATAGTCGTGACGTATATAGCCCCGGGATAAAAAAAACTGATGGCTTTGCCATCCGTGCCAGATTATTGCGCTCCGCCTCTCATTCAGAAATAAAAAAGCGCCCGACCAGTTATCCGATATCATTTCCGCGTCACTGATAAATTTAAGATTATGTCACGAATTTTCTGCTATGCAGATTATTTCCGGATGGGATAATATAATTATCGTAGCACCGTGTAAATTAAAATCGGGTAAACTCATATTTACTGAATGATACGCCGGGTTTTATATATTACTGTAACGGCAGTCATCCGGACTGGATTTGCACATGCCCGAAACAACTATTTGATCATTATTATTCTTCACGCCCCGGAACATATGAAACCACGACTCCGGCATCAGGGTGAATAGCGGGAGCCAAGAAACAGTCATGCTGATTCATGACGAAATTGCACAGAAACTCGAAAAAGCAGGCTTATGGCGATAAGCGGGCGTTAGCAACACGCGCCGCCGTTCATCATTCAGTTCAATCCCAATGACGACCTCACCGGTCCCGCCGCAGAGAGACAACAGGATATAAGCGGCAGCAAGCGGATCAATATCCGTCGCAGAAACCCACGATAGCGGTTTGACATATAGCCTGCCTGATTAAGTGCATCGGCAAAATCCAGTACCATACAACCGGCGTCGCAGGCAGGCTCGCTGAGAGTAATGCAAGTCTTACTATTGTCCTTAAAAATTATCATACACTGGCCAGGGATGCTCAGGTTGCTAAAAGTGGAGCATTAATCCCTGCTATCCTTAACGATATAACACTATAGTTAAGTTATAAAGAACGGTCGTTTCTGGCCGTTCTTAGTGACGTTATTTATTATCCGTAGACTGGCCCCCTGAATCTCCAGACAACCAATATCACTTAAATAAGTGATAG
>ENA-UOYX01000208-UOYX01000208.1-food-metagenome-genome-assembly--contig:-NODE-208-length-27130-cov-35.005466_pt1 | contig 27130 bp, 35 predicted proteins | sample MGYA00249880_ERZ772718 | MGnify/ENA primary metagenome ERZ772718 (study PRJEB29005, sample SAMN08379458) | food metagenome | isolation source: cheese spiked with Escherichia coli O157 | study: EMG produced... | reverse complement strand
TAGAACACAACCTTGCCATGGTTGGGGTCGCGAGTTCGAATCTCGTCGTTCGCTTGATAATTCTCCCAAGTGGGAGTTTTTGTATAATACCCGGGGTGGCGGAACTGGCAGACGCACAGGACTTAAAATCCTGCGAGGGGTAACCTTCGTACCGGTTCGAAACCGGTCCTCGGGATATGCTAAGATTAATAGTTATTAAACTATTAATCTTTTTTTATCTTTCTTTATCTTTCTTTAAGAATGGCTTAATAAAGCGGTTACTTTGTATTTTTGCGAGCTTGGACTAGAAAAATACTTCACAAAATGCTATACTAGGTAAGTAATAAAATATTCGGAGGAATTTTGAAATGGCAATCGTTTCAGCAGAAAAATTCGTACAAGCCGCTCGTGATAACGGATACGCTATCGGTGGTTTCAACACAAACAACCTTGAATGGACTCAAGCTATCTTGCGTGCAGCAGAAGCTAAAAAGACTCCAGTATTGATCCAAACTTCTATGGGTGCGGCTAAATACATGGGTGGTTACAAAATGTGTAAACTCCTCATTGAAACTCTTGTAGAATCAATGGGAATCACAGTTCCAGTTGCTATTCACCTTGACCACGGTCATTTTGATGATGCTTTGGAATGTATCGAAGTTGGTTACTCATCATTGATGTTTGATGGTTCACATCTTCCAATCGAAGAAAACCTTAAACTTGCTGAAGAAGTAATCGCTAAAGCTCATGCTAAAGGCATCTCAGTTGAATGTGAAGTTGGTTCAATTGGTGGTGAAGAAGACGGTATCGTTGGTGAAGGTGAACTTGCTCCTATCGATGATGCAGTTGCAATGGCTAAACTTGGTGTTGACTTCCTTGCAGCAGGTATCGGTAACATTCACGGTCCTTACCCAGAAAACTGGAAAGGTCTTCACATCGATCACCTTGAAAAATTGAACAAAGCACTTGTTGAAGCTATGGGACACAATGTGCCAATCGTACTTCACGGTGGTTCTGGTATCCCTGATGATCAAATCAGAGAAGCTATCGCTAATGGTGTAGCTAAAGTTAACGTTAATACTGAATGCCAACTTGCTTTCGCAGCTGCTACTCGTAAATTCGTTAATGAATTTGATGCTAATGAAGCAGAATACATGAAGAAAAAACTTTTCGACCCACGTAAATTCTTGAAACCTGGTTTCGATGCAATTACTGCGTCTGTTGAAGAACGTATCGATGTATTCGGTTCAGCTAACAAAGCTTAATCAACTTTTAAAACATGATTAAATAAACGTTTGTCATTTATGATGGACGTTTTTTTATTTTTCAATTTGCTTTGATATAGCATAAGGTTCTATCTTAGTATATATGTTCAACAAGTATTTTCGATTTTATCCATTATGTGCTAGTAAAAAACTTTATCTGGTTGTTGGAAATCTATCATTGCTTACAGAATGATGAAAGAAAATTTGATTTTAACAAATTGGCACATTGAATTCCTGATTGGGCCAGAAGAATGCTTGTCTTACAAAAATATTTTGTCTAATTTACGAATAATCTGGTATAAGCTTTATTGATTTGAACTATTATACAGCAAAAGAGTGTACTCTAGTAATTCCTTCATTAATTGTTCTTAGGATATTTGAAATTTCTCCTTTAAAAGACATTTGAGAGGGACTAAAAAAAATGAATATAAGAATCTATTTTATGCGAATGCTACCTTTTTAAAATATTACCTAGATGAAGATAAGAAGAGTTGTGAAATATGAGCGGACGATGTATAAGGTTTTTTGACTGAATTTGATTTTTCTACATTATTAAATTTGTAATAAATATATTATTTTTTAGTAATTTTACTTAGAAATATAAGATAAAGAGAACAGAATATTTTTTAGAGACGATAGTAGTCATTTGTTTTAGAGAGAGCACGGGTTAATTCAACTAAGTCATAAACAACTTATTATAAAATATGATTAAATATGGCTTTGTCACTTATGAAGGACATTTTTTATATGATTTTGCTACTAGCTATATCGTATAATAATTTTTTCAAATAAAAATGGAAATGTGTTCAATAAATAAAAGTGATTAATTTGACTTGCTTATTTTTAAATGTTACAATTGTGTAAAAGTAGATGTCTTGAAAGAAATGATGTTGAAATTATAATACATACCATGGAGGATTAACTAAAATTGACTAATAATGATAAAACTAAGCGCTTAAAAAAGGAAAAATTTATTGCGGGAACAGCGCTGATTTTAGGAATGACGACTTTTGGCGTGGCTGGCCATGCTGATGGAGTAACTGTTGGAAGTAGTTCAGATGCATCATCAAGCACAGGTAGCTCAAGTTCATCATCAGGTACAGGGGGTTCAAGTTCATCATCAAGTACAGGTAGCTCAAGCTCATCATCAAATTCAAATGCTTCAAGTTCATCGTCAAGTACAGGTAATTCAAGTTCATCATCAAAACCAAGTACTTCAGGTTCGACATCAAAACCAAGTAATCCAAGTTCATCAACAAATAATAATTCAACTAGTAATTCCTCTACAACAACTCAAGCACCATCAACTTCAGTTTCTACCATAGCTCCTTCAGCATCAACTTCTACAGTTGCACCCTCTAATTATTCACAGGATAATGCCTACTATCAAACATCAACTGCAGCACAAATTCCTAATTCTTCAGCAGATTCAGCTCCTTCTATTTACGCTGGCCCTGTTTTGAAAACAATTGAAGCAGCTAAGTCAATTGATAAAATTGATACTTCTAGTACAGAAGCCTTTATTAAAAGTATTGCAGACCGCGTGAGAATTTTAGCTGGTAAGAATAATTTGTATGCATCAATTATCTTGGCACAGGCGATTTTAGAATCTGGTTCTGGTCAAAGTAATATGAGTCAGCAGTATTTTAATATTTTCAATATTACAGGTGCTTATTTAGGAAAATCAATTTCATTTAAGACGGAAGAATTTTCGGGAAATAATCCTTATTATATTGAACAAAGTTTTAGAGTTTATAGTAATTATGACCAAGCCTTGGATGATTATATTAATTTAATGATTAAAGGGACAACTTGGAACTCAGAAATTTATGCTGGCGCATGGAAGTCACATGCTAAGACTTACCAAGAGGCGGCTCAAGCATTGCAAGGAATTTTTGCTACTGACCCAGCATATGCACAAAAATTAATTGAAATTATTCAAGAATATAAATTAGATGCTTATGATAATGTTGATAGTACAACACAAGTTGTAGATAGTAAAATTCCTGAAAGTCCATTGGCGGCATCAAAATTAGATAATTCAGCTTATCCAGAATATAATGGGGTAGAATATCCAGGTGCTGATAGTTATGCTTTTGGTAATTGTACACAGTATGTTTATAACCGTATCATTCAATTAGGTGGGCTCGTTGGAACACATATGGGAAATGGTGGAGAATGGGGAATTAATGCCCAAGCTCAAGGTTATTTCACAACAACTGTTCCAACTGAGGGTTATGCTGTTAGCTTCCCACCAGGAGTAGCTGGTTCAAGTTCAGAATATGGTCACGTAGCTTTTGTTGAAAAGGTTTATTCAGATAACTCTATTCTCGTTTCAGAGATGAATGTTAAAGGTAATAATATTGTCAGCGAACGCCATATTTCTGCTGGTGTAGCTGCTTTGGCAACTTATATTCAACCTAAATAATTACTGACAAAATTAATTAGTGGTTCTGTCAGTAAAATAGGAGTATTGAATCTTTTATTTAGTTAAAAAAAGAAGATGTTAAAAATCAGCCCAAAGGCTGATTTTTATTTGGTAAAAGTTTGAGATAATAAGTGTACGAGATAAAGATAATCTCAATAAAAAAAGTTTTTAAGATATTGAATGCTTGAATGAGCAGAGAAAGGATCTAAAAAAATGGCTAATAAAAAAGATAGAATTATGGATTTGATGCGTCGTGGAATTATCACGGAAGATGAAGCTTTAGAATTACTTGAAAAAAATGGTTCAGTGAATGGAGAAGCTTCTGATGATAAAACTGAGAACAAAGAATTCACATATACAGATAAAGAAGGATATGTTAATCACGATGTAGATTTTCCTGATGCAATGAAAAATGTTGCAGAAAGTTTGTTTGCTAGAGGTAAAGAAATTTTCCAAGGGGTTGCAAAATCTGTTGATGATAATATTGATTTTTCAAAAGGATTTCCTAAGGTTAAATCAATTTCTCACACTGTAGAAAAAGATATCAACGAAGATTTCAAAAATGTTAATCTTAATCTTAAGAGTGGTAAAGTAAATATTTTACCGGGTGAAAATGCCCATGTAAAAGTAGAATATAAAATTTACGGGGCAGTTGAAGATGGTAATGTAGAAGCTTACATTGCTGAAAAAACTAAACTTGAAGTTGAAGATGATGTGCTTGAAATTGAAGCAAATGGTCGAATTTCTGCGGATATTGAACTTTACTTACCAGTAAAAGAATATGAAAATATTGAGATTAATACACCTCATGCAGAACTTAAAGTTGAAAAAATTTCCAGTCAAAAAATGAATATTAATCTTATGAACGGAAATGCTGAAGTGCTTGAAGTAAACAGCGATGAGTTGAAGATTAACAATAAGAATGGTGAAATCAAAGTAATTGATGGCACGAATTCAGATTTAGAATTAACTGGAGTTAATGGTAATATCAGAATTACAACTGCTTTTGAATCTGGTGATGTCTCACTCGTAAACGGAAATATTTTGCTGACCGAAAAAACAGGAACGGCTCACAAATTAAATCTTAAAAATGTGAATGGCGATATCAAAGTTTCTGTACCAGAAAGTTTGGGCTTGGTTGGTCATGTTCGCACAATCTTTGGCGGATATAAGACACGTTTAAATCTTGATAGTCCTTTTGAAGCTGGCCGTAATGGAGCAGCGATTGTCCGTCAAGGTGCTGAGTCATTAACCTTTGAATTTGAAACAAAATCAGGAACGATTTGGCTTAAAGATACTGAAACTACTGACAAAGAAGAAACTGAATAAAATTTTACTGACAGAAATTTTATAAGAGTTCTGTCAGTAAATTTGAAAAGAAAGGTGAGAAATGGCTAAGAAAACTCTGAAAAGATCAAGTAGCAATCGAGTCATCGCAGGAACCGTCGGGGGACTTGGTGAATACTTTGGCTTGAGCCGTACAGTAATTAATGTAATTCGGGTTCTGATTGTGCTTGGTACTTTCGGAAGTTGGGGAACATTACTCATTGTTTATGTGATTGCGAGTCTATTGATGACACCGTCACAAGGTTAATTCAACGATTATGAAGAAAGGATAAATTATGTCTCAAAGACAATTAACAAAATCAGTGACAAATCGTAGAGTCAGTGGTGTCATTTCAGGGATTGCAGAATATTTTGGTCTGGGTCGTGATGTTGTGACGATTCTACGTATCCTATTTGTTGTTCTGGCTTTTGGAAGCTGGGGCGGATTGATTCCATTGTATTTCGTAGCAAGTTGGATTATTCCAAGTGCTAGACCACGAAATTACTATGATGATTCAGAAGATGATTATCAAGAAAAATGGAATCGTAAAGCGCAACATTTTGATGAAAAAATGGATCGTTGGTCAGAACGTTATTCAGATAAAATGAATAATTGGGCACGTCGTTATGAAGATAAAGGACGTCAAAATCAACAAGATTCAAACCAATGGGGAAATCCATGGGATGAACCAAAAAGTCGTAAGACTAAGGAAGCACAACCAGTTGAAAAAGAAAAAGAAGATGACTGGTCAGATTTCTAAAAAAGTTACTGACAGAAAGTTCTGTCAGTAAAATAATTCTGGTCCACCATGACCAAAAACTGGCCTCCTATATAATATAATAATAATAACTGAAAAAATGGACTGATTAAGTCCATTTTTTTAGTGAGATTTCGCCACTGGAAAGTATTTTTTGCTGACCATTATCTAAATTTACGATAAGCTCACCTTTAGGGGTTAAATCTGTGGCTCTTCCGGAAAAAGTTTGTCCAGATTGAACAAATTCAACTTGTTTGCCGAGAATAAATGAGTGAGATTTATAAATTTCAAAAAATGAACCCTCTGATAAACGATGAAATTCAGACCAGATTTCGGCAATTAATTCCGAACGACTGATGTTTGCTTGTTCATTATAAAATAAAGAAGTGGCTCTTTCTTCGATTTCAGTTGGAAATTGGGAAATAGAAAAATTAATTCCGACACCAATGATAACTTGAGCTTCTTGAGTTGGATTAAGTGATGTTTCGGCAAGAATACCAACAAATTTTTTATCGTCTAGATAAATATCGTTAACCCATTTAATTTGAGGCTTTTTGTCAGTTAATTTTTCGATTGCTGACACAATGGCAGCTCCTGTCAGCAGAGTGAACTCTGGAAGTTTTTCTAGTTCAACTTTGGGCTTGAGTGACAAACTCATATAAATTCCGCCAGACGGCGCAGCAAAATACTGACGGCCAAAACGACCATAAGTTTTATTTTGTCTTTCAGTTAAATAAAGACAATTTTCTTGTCCGTCTAATTTAGCATCTTTTTGAGTTGATTCAGATTCAGCGACAATTTTTACATCGGTCAGCCAAGGATTTTTTTGTAAAATAATAGATTTTTCAAGTTTGTCGTTCATTTTTTTATTATACCATGTGAAGTCGACTGCAAGCGAGAGGAAAAATTAGGAAATTACGTTTCTGTACTTGCGCAAGTTCAAAGTTATCTATTTTTTATAGTCTAGGAGACTGACCTCGGTTATGGGCAAAATCTTTAGCAATTTACTGACAATGAAAATTTTCAGAAAAATCTAACGATAGTAAGTATTTGACTTTCAATAATCTACGGAGTATAGTTTTATTAGAACAATGTTAGGAAAGGGAAGAATAACTTGGTATTTGAAAAAACAGTTTTGAACAAAGCACTTGCAGTTGCTTTCGATATCCCCATTGCAGTAACTTATTGGGATGGAAAAACAGAAAAGTATGGTGAGGGAGAAACGCAAGTTCACATTACTTTTAATAAAAAATTCTCATTTAGTGAATTGAGCTCAATGCCAACCTTAGTATTGGCTGAAGCTTACATGAATGAAGAAATTGAAATTGAGGGGAGCATTCAAGAGCTTGTTACCTCAGCATATCGTAAGGCTGGTAGCTTTTTAACAGACCAATCTGGTTTTGGGAAATCAATGATAAAACTTTTGGGAAATCATTCTCAAAAACAATCTCGTGAAGATATTCATAGTCATTATGATATTGGGAATGACTTTTATAACAAATGGCTTGACCCAACGATGACTTATTCATGTGCTTATTTTGAACATGAAGATATGACTTTGGAAGAAGCACAAATTGCTAAAGTTCATCATATTTTGGACAAACTCGATAGTAAACCTGGGGGACGTTTGCTTGATATTGGTTGTGGCTGGGGAACTTTGATGTTTAAGGCTGTTCAAGAATATGGCCTTTCAGCAGTCGGAGTGACACTCTCAGAAGAACAATATTATTATGTTCGCAAAAAAGCGGATGATTTGGGACTTTCTGATAAAGTGAAAGTTTATTTGGTTGATTATCGTGACCTCAAAGAAGAACCTTTTGATTACATTACATCTGTCGGAATGTTTGAACATGTTGGGAAAGAAAATTTGGAAATGTATTTCCAAAAAGTTTCTGATTATCTCAAACCAAACGGTCGTGCATTGATTCATGGTATTACTGGACAACATCGCGGTGCTGGTGTGGATCCATTTATTGAAAAATACATTTTCCCTGGAGGTTATATTCCAAATATCGCTGAAAATGTTGAACATATTATGACTGCTGGTTTGCAAATGGATGATCTTGAACCTCTTCGTCGTCATTATCAAAAAACGCTTGAAATTTGGAATGAAAATTATCTCGAAGTTTTTGATGAAGTAGAAAAAGAAATGGGTAGACCATTTGCAAGGATGTGGACACTTTATCTTCAAGCCTGCGCTGCAAGTTTTGAAGCTGGAAATATTGATGTTGTTCAATATCTTTTGACTAAAGGTGCTTCAGGTCAAGGTTTGCCAATGACCCGCGAATACATGTTTAAAAAACATTAAGTTTGACAATTGATAAGTTGAAAAACAAGACCATTCAGCATTTCGGGTTTGAATTATCATAAGGACAACTTATTTAAAATTTATCAGTAGATTTATTTTAGAATCATGTAAAGGAAAGAGTGCATTTTTTCCAAAAAAGAGGTAAAATAAGAGAGTTACGAGTCCCGAAAGGATTTGATTTATTTTAAAAATTACTGATGAAAATACTAGCATCTCCGTAAGCGCTGAAGCGCCAACGGCTATCCTATGAAGGTTTTTCGTCAGCAAATATTAGATAAGTTTAAAGACGCCTTGTAACCAAAATTTAGATTGGGGGACATTTTTAATGTCAGAAAAACATTTATTTACATCAGAATCAGTATCAGAAGGCCATCCAGATAAGGTTGCAGACCAAATCTCAGATGCCATTCTTGATGCCATTCTCGCACAAGACCCACATGCACACGTTGCTTGTGAAACGGTCGTATATACAGGGACGGTCAATGTCTTTGGTGAAATCTCAACATCAGCTTATGTTGATATTGCTCATGTCGTTCGTGAAACAATCAAAAAAATTGGCTATACAGATAGCGAAAATGGATTTGATTATAAATCAGTGGGCGTTCACGTCTCACTTGTTGAGCAATCAAGCGATATTGCACAAGGGGTAAATGAAGCCGAAGAAGTTCGCGATAAAAATGGCCAATTAGTTGACCCGCTTGATTTGATTGGTGCTGGTGACCAAGGAATGATGTTCGGTTTTGCGACTAACGAAACTGCCGAATATATGCCACTCGCCATCTCACTTTCACATAAATTAGTTAAAAAATTAGCTGATTTACGTAAATCAGGTGAAATTTCATACTTGCGTCCTGATGCAAAATCACAAGTAACTGTAGAATATGATGATAATGGCAAAGCAAAACGCATTGACACAGTCGTTATTTCTACTCAACATGCTGCGTCAGCAACAAACGAAGAAATTCACGATGATGTGATTAATAAAGTCATCAAGGCTGTTATTCCAGCTGAACTTTTAGATGATGAAACTAAATACTTCATCAATCCAACAGGACGTTTTGTTATTGGTGGTCCTCAAGGGGATTCAGGCTTGACTGGACGTAAAATTATTGTTGATACTTATGGTGGGTATGCTCCCCACGGTGGTGGAGCTTTCTCTGGTAAGGATGCAACAAAAGTTGACCGTTCAGCTTCTTACGCAGCACGTTATGTAGCCAAAAATATTGTGGCAGCTGGACTTGCAGAAAAAGCGCAAATTCAACTTTCATACGCTATTGGTGTTGCGACACCAACGTCAATCAATGTTGATACTTTTGGCACAGGTAAAGTCTCAGATGATGAACTTTTAGCAGCAATTCGTAAAGTATTTGATCTTCGCCCAGCAGGAATTATTCAAATGCTTGACTTACTCCGTCCTATTTACGGACAAACAGCAGCTTACGGGCATTTCGGCCGTACAGATGTAGAATTACCATGGGAACAAACAGATAAGGTTGAAGAACTTAAAACAGCTCTTAAAAAATAATAAAAAAAGCGGATTTCCGCTTTTTTTATTTTCAACGAGTAGAATTGCTTTAAATAGAATACTTAATCCTGTAAAATAGAAGTAACAAGAAAAAAGGAGCTTCTATGAAAAAAATAATCACTAAAGATTACGCCACAATGAGTGAACTTGCTGCAGCGATTGTTCTTGATAAGATGATGCTTTCAAAAAGGGTAAATCTTTCGCTTACAGCGGGAAATACCCCTCTTGGAATGTATGAAATTCTTATTGATAAACTCCAAAAAATGAATTTTGATCGCTCAAATATCCATTATTACAATTTTGATGAAGTACCACTTGCTGGTGAACGCTATGGATTAACAATGAGTGCTTTAAAGACAGCTTTTTATGATCGAGTACATATTGATGATGGTAATCTTCATGAATTAAATGCTCAAAATAATCAAGTTTTTGATCAAAAAATCTTACAGGACGGTGGGATTGATTTGATTGTTATGGGGATAGGAGAAGATGGTCATTTTTGTGCAAATATGCCTGGACATACAAGCTTTGAGCGAGAAATTTTTGCTGTTCCATTTGAAGAAGGGGATGAGATTTATCAGTCAATCAAAAATTTTACAGATAAAGAACCGGCTTCTCCTTATGTCACTTTTGGTCCACGAACAGTTCTAGCTAGCAAGCAACTTTTAGTTTTTGCTGACGGAAAAAAGAAAGCAGAGATTATGAAAAAAGTTCTTGAGGGGCCAATCACAGAAGAAATTCCAGCTTCTATTTTACGGACGCATCCAAATGTTACTTTTATTTTGGATGAAGAAGCCGCTGCTTTACTTGAAAATTAGTTGATGAAGACAGTTAGTAAAATAACTGTTTTTATTTATTCGTAAAGGAGGTCAATTTATGATGACATAATTGACTCTAAATTATTCTGAAAGCGTTACACTATCTTTCATTGAATAATGAGCCTTAAAATGATATAATAAATGAGTGTTTTACTATGTAAAATACATTAATTTATAATCAAACTGTGAGTAGAATTTATTGGAATTACTACTGACTTTAGAGGAGACTAATGGACATTATTTCTATCGTTCTCTTGGTCTTATTGGTTGTATTAGTTGTCGCATTTATTTTTTACGCTCAAAATATAAAGAAAAATAAGCAGGATGCTGAATCTCTTTTTAATGAAGCTGAAAATAAAGCAAATGAGGTGATGGCGAATGCTAAACGTGAGGCGGAGTCTTTGAAAATGGAGGCTGAAGCCTTCAAAAAAGAAGCCCGTTACACCCTTCGTGAAGAAGAACAAAAGCAGCGTCGTGAAATCGAAGATGAATTTAAGCAAGAACGTCAGGAGTTAAAGGAGACTGAAAAGCGCCTAAAACAACGTGAAGAAATCTTAGACCGTAAGGATGATACCTTAACGAAAAAAGAAGAAAACTTAGATTCTAAAGAGGAGAACCTCGTTAGAAAAACTGATACGCTCAGTAAGCGAGAAGAACAATTAGCGCATATTGAAGAAAAGAAACGACTAGAATTGGAGCGTATTTCAAATTTGAGCACAGATGATGCTCGTGAAATTATTTTGAGTGAAACTCGAGATGGTTTGACAAAAGAAATGGCTCAAATTATTCGTCAAAGCGAAGAAAAAGCTCAAGTTGAAGCAGATAAGCGAGCTAAAAATATTATCTCACTTGCTATTCAACGCGTTTCATCTGATTCTGTAGCTGAACAAACTGTTTCAGTTGTCAATTTACCAGACGACGGTATGAAAGGTCGGATTATCGGTCGTGAAGGTCGTAATATTCGTACTTTTGAAGCTTTGACTGGGATTGATGTCATCATTGATGATACGCCAGAAGCAGTTGTACTTTCAGGATTTGACCCAATTCGTCGTGAAATTGCTCGTATGACTCTTGAACAATTAGTTCAAGATGGTCGAATTCATCCAGCGCGAATTGAAGAGTTGGTTGAGAAAAACCGCAAAGCACTTGATCATAAAATGCGTGAATATGGTGAACAAGCAGCCTTTGAAGTTGGGGCGCATAACTTGCATCCTGACTTGATGAAGATTATGGGACGTTTGCATTTCCGTACTTCATATGGACAAAATGTACTTGATCACTCAGTCGAAGTTGCTCATATTGCTGGTAATTTGGCTGGCGAAATGGGAGAAAATGTGGCACTTGCTAAACGTGCAGGTTTCTTGCATGATATTGGTAAAGCACTTGACCATGAAGTTGAGGGAAGCCACGTTGAAATTGGAACAGAACTTGCGCGTAAGTACAAGGAAAATCCAATTGTCATCAATACAATTGCGAGTCACCACGGTGATACAGAACCTTTGAGTAACATTGCGGTACTTGTTGCAGCGGCTGATGCTTTGTCAGCAGCACGTCCTGGAGCTCGTCGTGAATCAATTGAAAATTACATCAAACGTTTGAAAGACCTTGAAGCAATTTCAACAAGCTTTGAAGGTGTGGAAACAGCATTTGCCTTGCAAGCTGGACGCGAAATTCGTGTAATGGTTAAACCAGAAAAATTAACGGATGACCAAATTGTGATTTTGGCGCGTGATGTGAAAAATCGAATTGAGGATGAAATGGATTATCCTGGTAATATCAAGATTACTGTTATCCGTGAAACTCGAGCGATTGACTATGCAAAATAAAAAACTGTCTTTTGACAGTTTTTTTGTGTCTTATTACAAAATTATATTTCTTTTTTATTACAAAAGCTAGTTTTAAGAGCTAGCTTTTGATAGAATGAATTTAATCGTTGATTAAGAGATGGAATTAGAGATATATCGGAGGAAAAAATGCGTGAGCGTGGTTTATTAATTGTTTTTTCTGGACCTTCTGGTGTTGGAAAAGGAACAGTTCGTGCTAAAATTTTTGAGAGTGAAAACAACTTTGAATATTCAGTGTCAATGACAACGCGTAAGCAACGTCCTGGCGAAGTAGATGGAAAAGATTATTATTTCCGGACACGTGATGAATTTGAAGAAATGATTCGCAATGGTCAGATGCTGGAATATGCTGAATATGTTGGAAATTATTACGGCACACCTTTAACTTATGTCAATCAGACATTGGACGAAGGAAAAGATGTTTTTCTAGAAATTGAAGTGCAAGGTGCGCTTCAAGTGAAGGAAAAAGTTCCAGATGGTGTTTTTGTCTTCTTGACTCCACCAGATTTGGAAGAATTGCGTGGACGTTTAGTTGGACGTGGGACAGATTCAGCTGAAGTCATTGCTTCACGACTTGAAAAAGCAAAAGAAGAAATTCGCTTGATGAGTGAATATGATTATGCCGTCGTTAATGACAAAGTTGAACTTGCTGCCGAACGTGTTAAGAAGATTATTGAAGCTGAACATTACCGAGTGGACCGCGTGATTGAACGCTACGTTCATATGATTGATGATGTGAAAGTTTGATTTAATTGGAAAAATTACTGACAGATTTATCAGTTTAATGCGAAGGAGCTATCAATTCTACTGATAGTCCTGCCAGAAATGATTAAGTTGATAAATTTTACTGACAGAATTGTATTTTGACGATAACAAGTCTGTCAGTAAAAATAGAATGAAAAGTTTAGAAAATGAGGTAATGAATTATGATGTTAGAACCTTCAATTGACAAGTTATTGGACCAAGTTGATTCAAAATATTCTTTAGTAGTTTTGGAAGCAAAACGTGCGCATGAATTGCGTGATAAAGAACGCCCAACAAAAGAATTTAAAGCTGTAAAAAATACTTTGCGTGCTTTGGAAGAAATTGCTGATGGAACAGTTAAAATTCACCCATCACCTGAATTGAAACGTGAAACTTTAGTTGAAAAACGCGAATTGGAACGTTTGCAAGCTAAGATGAAAGAACAACTCATCAAAGAGCAAATTGCTAAAGAAGAAGCTGAAGAAGAAGCAAAACAAAAAAATAGCCGCGCCGCTAAAGCAGCTGCCGCAGAATAAATTTTTTAAGCGTCAATTGGCGCTTTTTTTATTTCTAAAAGTTACTGACAGCTTTGTCAGTAAGAAGCGGATAAGTCAAAAGCAGGAAAAATGCTTTTCTGTTATAATTAAAGATAAGAAAACGGAGGTCAAAAATAAATGAAAATTGCTAAAGTCATCGTTGATGTGCCTCTGATGCAGACGGATAAACCCTTTTCTTACAGCCTTTCAGCTGAATTTGAAAATTTGCTTGAAGTGGGCATGCGGGTCCATGTTCCTTTTGGAAGTGGAAACCGGCTTGTTCAAGGAATTGTCATTGGATTTGAAGATGAAGAACTTGAGCCGTCAGTAAATTTGAAAGGAATTTCTGAACTACTCGACGTTGAGCCAGTCCTAACGGATGAACAGCTTTGGTTGGCAGATGAAATGCGTCATTCAGTATTTTCTTATAAAATTTCATGTCTAAAAGCCATGTTACCTAATCTTTTGAATTCTAATTATGACAAGCTCCTAAAATCGACTGACGGAACTTCTGTCAAATGGTCACAACTGACAGAAGCAGAAAAAATCTCGTCAGCAAAGGCTGTGCGTTTGGGTCAGCTGTCAGTAGAATATTTAGCAAAATCTAAAGAAAATAAAAAAACAGAAAAATTCTTATCTATTCCAGATATCGAAAAACTAGCTGAATTTGAAATTGAAAAGAGAGCTAAAAAACGCTTAGAGTTGAAATATTTTCTATTAAGACTTCAAGAAGAAAAAATTGCTGTCAGATCATTAAATTTTTCTTCACAAATCATTAAATTTTTCGTTGAGCATGACCTAGTCAAAATTGAAGAAGTTGAAATTTCGAGGACGAAAGAAAAATTTGAAGATGTGGAAAATGACAGTGCTAAAATTCTCAACTCTGAACAAAATGCAGCTTACGAAAAAATAATTGCATCTTCTGACAAACCATTTTTGTTGGAAGGAATTACTGGTTCAGGTAAAACAGAAGTTTATTTACAGACCATTGACCATTTTCTCAAACTCGGTAAAACAGCAATTATGCTTGTGCCAGAAATTTCTTTGACGCCACAGATTACTAATCGATTTATTGCTCGTTTTGGAGATAAAGTGGCGATTATGCATTCTGGTTTATCTGATGGTGAAAAATATGATGAATGGCGAAAAATTAAATCTGGCAAAGCTCAGGTAGTTGTCGGTGCACGTTCAGCTATTTTTGCACCTGTTGAAAATTTGGGAATTATCATCATTGATGAAGAACATGAAACTTCATATAAGCAAGATTCAAGTCCCCGTTATCATGCAAGAGATATTGCGCTTTTGCGTGCAAAATGGCATGGTGCAAGACTTGTTTTAGGTTCTGCAACGCCAAGTTTAGAAACGCGAGCACGTGCCATGCGCGGAGTTTATGAACTTTTATTACTGACAAAAAGGGCAAATGAAGCAGCAATCCTGCCAGAAATAAAAATCATTGATATGCGCAGTGAAATTTCTGACCAATCTGCTAATTTTTCACAATCTTTACTGACAAAAATAAAAGAAAAAATTGACAAAGATGAACAAGTCATTTTGATGTTGAATCGAAGGGGTTATTCTTCATTTGTCATGTGTCGTGAATGTGGTTTTGTTGTTGATTGTCCCAATTGCGATATTTCCTTGACCCTTCACATGGATACCCGAACTTTGAATTGTCATTATTGTGGTCATGTCGAAGGAATTCCGCAAACTTGTCCTAATTGTCATTCACGAAAAATTCGTTATTACGGTTCAGGAACGCAAAAAGTCGAAGAAGAACTTCGAGAAATCATGCCTGAAGCACGAGTTTTGCGAATGGATGTAGATACGACTCGGACAAAAAATGCTCACGAAAAAATTCTTGAAAAGTTTGGTAATCATGAAGCTGATATCCTCTTAGGAACTCAGATGATTGCCAAAGGTTTAGATTTTCCAAACGTAACCTTAGTGGGTGTCATTAACGCAGATACTGGCCTAAATCTACCTGATTTTAGAGCGAGTGAGCGTTCCTTTGAATTGTTGATGCAGGTGGCTGGACGAGCTGGACGAGCAGATAAAAAAGGTGAAGTATTAATTCAAACTTTCAATCCACATCATTATGCTATTGAAATGACCAAGGCTCAAGATTACGAAAAATTTTATGAAATGGAAATGAGATTTCGTCGTGAACTTTCCTATCCACCTTATTATTTCACCGTTCAAGTGCTTGTTTCTCATCAAGATGAAGAAGTTGCCATTCAAAAATCTTATGAGATCGCTCAATTACTCAAGCAAAATTTGACAGAAAAAGCTAAAATATTAGGGCCAACCGCCAGACCAATTGCCAGAACACATAACCTTTATCATTATCAAATCTTAGTTAAATATCGTTTTGAAGAAGAATTAGAATCAGCTTTAAATCAAGTGCTTGAATTAACCCAACTTCGGGATAACAAAAATTTACGAGTATTGATTGATAGTGAGCCACAAAATTTTGTATAAAAATTTCCACAGGTGGAAAAGTTAAGAATTTGAAAACAAAAGAAAGTTGGTGTGGAAAATGCAGAAAATAGAACTTTTTCAACAAACAATTGACGCATGGTTAAATAAAGACATCAAAAAGTTACTGATAATTTTATCAGAAGATATTTTATGGACAGAATATTTCGGCGCTCAGTATCAAGGAAAAGCTGAAATTGAAAAATGGTTCTGTCAGTGCAATAATCCTGTGGAAAACAAAGTTAAGTCATGGACTGTGGATAAATATTATGTGGATAATGAGACTGCTTTATTCACATGGACTTTCCGGTGTTTTTATGAAGGTAAAGAAGGCATTCTTGATGGAATTTCTCTTGTTAAATTTTCCGGAAATAAAATTTGTGAAATTCAAGAATTTGAACAAAAACATGAAAAATTTCGGCCATTTTTGAAATGAAATGAGGTAAATATGTTTGAGAAATTCGATTTATTGAAGCATTTTGGAGTCTATGGTGTGGCAATTGACAATGAGAAATTACTTGTCATTGAAAAAAATTCAGGTCCCTATCAAAATCGCTATGATTTACCTGGCGGTTCGCAAGAAGTTGGTGAATCAATGGTTGACACATTAGAGCGAGAAGTTCTTGAAGAAACAGGGTTTACGGTTCTTGCAAGTACTAATAATCGCCTGTATTCGGCTTGGATTTATGAAAATGACCGTCGAGTCGTTGGGCACCACATTTTCAACCTTTTTGATGTAAAATTAAATAGTGTAGCCAAAAAATTACCACAAATTGTTGCTGACGGAAAAAATGACTCTGACAGAGCAGTCTGGAAATCGATTAAAAACTTGTCAGTAGAAAATTCATCTCCACTTGTCCTAAAAGTAATTGCCGAAATCAATAATTATCCCCATGTGGATAAAGCTGAAATTTACAGAGATTGGAAGGTCAACTATGGAAGCAAAAATTATCCCAAGCCTTTGGTTTGATAACAATGCCAAAGAAGCAATGAACTATTATGTATCTGTATTTCCAAATTCAAAAATCAAAAACATCGAATATTATCCTGATGAAAAGCTAGATGAGCATTTCGTAGGAATGTCTGGAAAAGTATTAAATGGTGAATTTAGTCTGAATGGCCTTGACTTTATCTGCCTTGATGGCGGTCCAATTTTCAAATTTAATGAAGCAGTTAGTTTTACTGTAACTTGTAAAAATCAAGCCGAAATTGATGATTATTGGTCAAAACTTTCTCATGTTAAAGAAGCCGAACAATGCGGTTGGTGCAAAGATAAATTTGGTATTTCTTGGCAAATTATTCCAGAAAATCTTGGACAGTTAATGGCAAAAGGCGATAAGGCTGTTCAAGTATTAATGAAACAAAAGAAAATTATTATCGAGGAGTTTGAAAACTTATGACAAAAACAAAAATTATCTTTATGGGGACACCACAATTTGCTGCGACCGTTTTAAAAGGTTTGATTGATTCTAATCAATATGAAATTCTAGCAGTAGTGACTCAACCAGACCGTAAGGTTGGTCGGAAACAGGAATTAAGAATGACACCAGTTAAAGAACTTGCCTTAACGGTTAACTTGCCTGTTCTTCAACCAGAAAAACTTTCAGGCTCAGTAGAAATGACTCAAATCATGACGCTCCTTGAATCAGGAGAAGTTGGAATTGTGACTGCCGCCTTTGGACAATTTTTGCCAGGTAAATTATTAGATGTTGCTCAATTTGCAGTCAATACTCATGCTTCTTTACTACCAAAATATCGCGGTGGGGCACCTATTCATTATGCTATTATGAATGGCGAAAAAGAAGCTGGTGTAACCATCATGGAAATGATTCGTAAAATGGATGCCGGTGACATGATTGCTCAAGATTCTACTCCAATTCTTGAGGATGATAATGTTGGCACTATGTTTGAAAAGTTAGCCCTTGTTGGACGTGATTTGTTACTTGAAACATTGCCAAAATACCTGAGTGGCCAATTAAAAGCTCAAGCTCAAAACGAAGATGAAGTGACTTTTAGTCCTAATATTTCGCCAGAAGAAGAAAAAATCGACTGGAATAAATCTGCACGTGAAATTTTCAATAAAGTTCGTGGTATGAATCCATTCCCAGTTGCACATACCACATGGAATGGCGAGCGTTTCAAGATTTATGAAACAAAAGTTGTTGATGATTCTGTCGGTAACTTACAAGCTGGTGAAATTGTGGAAAAAACGAAGAAATCATTAAAAGTTGCCACAGGTGAGGGACTCCTTGAACTTCTTTTCGTTCAACCAGCAGGTAAACCCAAGATGGATATCGTTAGCTTTCTTAACGGTCTAGGTCAAAAAATACAAGTTGGAGATAAGTTTGGCGACTAAATTTATCCACAATAATAAATTAAAAGTTCTATCATTTTTAATGATAGAACTTTTTTTACATCAAAATATGGTAAATAAGTTAGAGTGTAATAAAAAGAAAGCGAATTACTTTAAAAGTTGCTTGAACTTTGATATATTAAAAATGTACAGGAACTGTACTAGAAAGAGGTATTTATGATTTGGTCATTAATTGTTGGAGCTATTATTGGTGTAATTGCAGGAGCAATTACAAATAAGGGTAAATCAATGGGATGGATTGCTAATATTTTAGCCGGTCTTGTTGGGTCTTTCGTCGGGCAAGCACTTTTAGGCTCTTGGGGTCCAAGTTTAGCTGGTATGGCACTTATCCCTTCTATTGTTGGTGCTGTCATCGTTGTTGCTGTCGTTTCATTCTTCTTAGGTAGAGCTAACAACTAGATAAAGCAGCAAAAGAGAGGAGGTATCGTGTCAAAAGGAAAAAAATTTATTTTTATTTTGGCTGATTTATTCTTTCTCACCATTCTTATCCCCATATTATGGGATTACTTTAATTATATGAATTTTCGTTGGGAGCTTATGCCCTCATCAGAAATTCCTTACATTGGGAATCATCTTTCCCAATATATATTTATCAGCTCTTCAATTTTAGGAGCATTATTGTTAATTTGTTTGCTGATTCTTATTTTTTATCCAAAAACTTATCAGGAAGTTCTACTAGATGATAAAACAGGAAATCTAACTTTAAAAGTTTCAGCAATCGAAGGATTGGTCAGAGAAATTGTTAGTAACAACGGTTATATCAGAAATCCAAAAATCAATGTGACTTTATATCAAGCCAAAATAAAAATTGATGTTAAAGGAGAAATTATTCCCAGAGTTGAGATTGTCGAAAAAACAAAAGAAATTGAGCAAGAAATTAAAGAAAGTATCCAAAATTTCTTTGGTATAAATTATGACTTAAAATTAAAAATAAAAGTTAGCTCACTTGCTGAAAATAAAAGTTCGACAAGTCGTCGTGTAGAATAAGGAGGTGGAAATGAATCTTTTAGAAAGATATCGCTATCCGATAATTGGAGGAATAGTAGGTTTAATTATAGCTATTTGTATCTTCACAATCGGATTTTGGAAAATGATTCTTCTCTTCTTACTTATTGGCTTAGGAATTTTCGTTGGCCTTTATCTTCAACGTACGGGAATCATTGAACAACTATTAAAGAAAAAATAAGAAAATACTAGGAGGAAATTATGGTACAAGAAAACACAAAAACAGAAGTAACTGAAGTTAAAGGTAGCTTGACTTACGAAGATAAAGTGATTCAAAAAATTGTTGGACTTGCCCTTGAATCTGTCAATGGACTATTGTCTGTCGATGGAGGATTTTTCTCAAATCTGACAGGAAAACTAGTAAATACAGATGATGTTACAGCAGGTGTCGGTGTAGAAGTTGGTAAAAAACAAGTTGCAGTGGACCTAAAAGTAGTCACAGAATACAAGAAGAACGTTCCTGATATTTACCGAAAAATTAAGGATGTCATTCGTAAAGAAGTTTCTGATATGACTGATTTAGAAGTTGTTGAAGTTAATGTTACAGTTGTTGATATTAAAACAAAAGAACAACAAAAAGATGATGAAAAAAGTTTACAAGATCGTGTGGTTGGCGCAGCTCAAACAACAGGGAAATTTACATCTGATCAAGTAGATAAAGTCAAAGAAAAAGTTGATGACATGGGCGATGATGCTCGTGTAAAATAAGAATCAATTTAACAAAAAAACTGACAAGATGTCAGTTTTTTTGTTACTTTCAAGAAAATTTTACTTTAAATAGAAAACGGTTAAGTATTATATATAGTACAAAAGAATCATGAAAAGAGAGTGTTTTTAAGAAATTTAAGGAAAATCATCTGACGAAAGTCATTGACAGTCATTGACTACTAAGGGTATAATAGCTCTGTATCACAACAAATCCCTATAACCCCTTATATAAGGGGATTTCAGATGTCATTATATCAGTTAGTTACGTTTTTAGTTACGTTCGGGAAAAAACTCGAAAAATCATAGTGCTTTAAGTATATTAGCGAACTTTTCGGCGGTTTCTTTCTTTTTCTCTTTAGCAAGATGACTGTACAAATTCATTGTGATTGAATAATCTGCATGTCCTAATCTCATTTGAATTTCTTTAGGATTTACATCATTGTTCATTAGTAGGCTTGCGTGAGTGTGACGGAAACCATGAAAACCTATGTTAGGAACTTTTGCTTTTTTAAAGTGTCGAACTAAGTGCTGTCTTTCGAGTTCATAAGTTCTCATTTTTTGATGATATGAGAAAACTAAAGAATCATGCAAAGATATAGCACCGTCATTTTGTTGTTTTCTCCACTCTTTCAACATTGAAATTGTCTCGCTATCTACAGAAACTAAACGATTGCTTTCTTTTGTTTTTGCACTGTCTTGTATCTCATTGCTGTATTGTATGAGTGTCTTAGATACACTAACGGTATTATTGACAAAATCAATATCAGACCATGATAAGGCTAAAGCCTCACAGATACGCAAACCAGTAGCAAGTAAAAGCTTGTATAGAGTAGCACTCTTTTTATTTGTTGTGGTTGATTGTAACGAGTCAAGGTAAGCCAAGAAACGTTTAAGTTCATCATTATTAAAATACTTTATTTTTTTGACTGTTCTTGTCTTGAGTTTTGGGGAAAATACTTTTATAGCTGGATTGTCTGAGATAACACCTAATTGCATACCATAATCAAGAATGCGTTTGATGATATTGAGTAACAGCTTATAATCTTTGCTTTTTCCCTTTTCACGATTACCGTTAACTATTTCAGCAGTATTGGCATTTCTAGCCCAGTCATTAACAATATTTTGCAATAGTATAGTTGTAATTTTCTCAACTTTATAGTTTCCGAGTGCTGGCAAAATATAATTTTTTAAAAAATTACTATTGATTCTGATAGTGTTTGCTTTTACTGTCAATTTATAAGAATCAAACCAACTAGTGGCTAAGGCATTAAAATTGTCAAATGAAACTTTTTCTCTTGCAACAGTAGAGCCATTTTTGATAAACTTATTCATAGCTTGGTGAGCTTTATTCTCGCACGTTTTACGGTTCTTGGCTGTAACCGTGGTGCGTACTTGCTTACCTGTTAGGCTATCTACACCAAGATAGACATTTACTTTATAGACGGTTGTACCGTCTTTTTTTTTGACTTCTTTAATATTCATTTTTTTCTCCTGTTCTATTGTCGGGCAAGACATGATTAAGGAGAAAGCGATAGTATTAAAGTTTTATTTATTCAAATTCCATATCATCGATACCGTCAGTAAAGTTTTCTAAAAACTCATACTCATTCATGAAGTTTATCCAGTAATCTACTTGCTCTTCGTGACTGTGAAAGCGAGGCTTGTTTTCTGCATTTTTAATTCCTTCTGCCACGTTGGTAAAAGCACCGCTTATGTTCATATCCCACATTTTGTTAGCTTCTTTTTCAATGCGAGAATCAGGCCATTTAGCAGCTGGCTTTCTACTGGCGTTTTTATCTAGCAAGTAAACTGTAGCTTTTTCCAAAAACTTACCTTGGGCACGAGTGTTTTCTTCAACATATTTTCTAAATTCTGTGTAATCCATTTTTCATCCCTTACTATAAACAGTGGCTATCTAGTTGAGGTTGACCGATTATTTCATCAAACACCTCAACAACCAATCCATAATGACGTTTTTCTAACTCAAAATATTCAATAAATTTATCATAATCAATAACATCCGGTTCCCAATCGAACTGAGCAAGCCATTCATCGGCTCTATGTTCAATCATATAGCGGTCGGCTTCTCTTTCCTGCCTTCTGTCCCAACCAGAAGAACGACAATCAAGATGTCTATGTCCAAAGGAAACGTGCCCTATTTCGTGAAGTAATATATTCTGAGTTACCTTTTCACTATTGAATATATCAATAAAAATATAAGCTGTTCCTCTAATATTAAATTTCATTCCATCTTTAAGATGAGGGTAATCTGAAGGATTATAGTATTTTATTTTTAGTGCGAGTTCTGAAAGCAACTCCTTTATAACTGACATATATTTTACCCCCTGCCATGGTCTTCTTCCCATGTTTCACGGAGCAAATGTTTATAAAGTTCTTTTTCTCTATCTGTCAGAGGTACACCATCAAAAGCTACAGCTTCGTCAACAGCCTCTTGAAGCTCTTCGTCAGTAAGCGGAGAATTTATATCAAAAAGAGGAGTAACTTTTGGTTTTGGTTTAACAGCTCTTTTAGCCTTTTCTTGCTCTTCCAATTGAGAAGAAGCAGTATCAAGTACTATTTTTTGTCTTGGTTCTTCAAGTTGCATAGATATATCAGTTATTCGTTGGATAACATCCGGCAATTCTCCAGGTTCTTCCCAATCTTCAGAATGTCTAGGGTCAATATCCTCTCTAAGAACACCGAAGAAATCAGCTATTTTTTGAAGATTACCAGGATTAGGTAGGGATTTACCATTTATATATTCACTAATTGAGCTTTGAGATATACCTGTATTCTTTTGTAAGTCAACTGCTTTCTTATTTTTTATATCTAAATATTTTTTTATATTAGAAGAAACTATTGTTCGCATTGCTTCATCTTGCGGAGTTAATTTCCCACGTCCCATATGCTACTGTCCTCTTTCGTTAATTTATAAACATTATATCGGAATAAAACGAAATAATCAATAAAAAACACATAAAAATATCGGTTTTTTCCGTTTTTATAGTTGACATTGCTTTAAACCGATGTTATAATTAATTCATAAAGTCAAACAAGCGAACAAACATGGAGCATTCAGTACGGCAGACGGAACAGGCTCAAATGACGGTACACGACGTATCCACCGCGACGTAAGTAGCAAGTTTGGCAAATAAAAAGCCCCCGAGGGGCGGAAAGGTGATTGTTATGGAAGAAAAGGGAGGTTGGGTGCCTACTTTTAATACCAAAGAACAAGCTACTGAAGCAATGAAAGCTATAAATTGGCTTATTAGTAATAAAAATCAACTAGCAATGTTATTGGAAAATTTTAGCGAATGCCGCGATAATTGTAAAGCAGCAGTTGAATTGACAAAACAAAAAGCCCAAGAGGGGCAGGGAAGAATGGAATGGAATGATACGGTAGATTAACATGTTAAAAACAATTTTGGTTCTATTTATCTATTTACTTTCATTATCTGTATTAACCATAATAATTATCTTATGTTATATGAAGTTAATCGTTATCTTTAATTTTGAATTTGAACACAAAGCTGATGATAGCGTAGAGCGCAAAAATATTAACGAGAGATGAAAATTGATTTTCTGTCAATGAAAATAATGCTACAAAGGGTATTAAGACAGCTAGTAAGAATCTAATCAAAATCTCTATAATTTTAACTTCTCTATCGCTAAATTTATCATCATTATTTTGAAGAACATATCCTTTAGATGCCATGATAAGGATAATAAAAGAAAATAAAGAAAACTCAATAAGCATTACAGATAAAGTTACTTTCAAAAGATTTTGATAATTGATATCGGTGAATACCAAATAGGTAGCATTCTTTGGTATTCTGAAACCGATATAACTGAGCATTCTATAAGAAATTGATAAGGCAAGAAAACTCATTGAAATTAAAATAAAAAGCCAGAAAAAACCTTTGATTAGTTCGAAAAATACGATTGCTATCTTGCTGGTTCTTATTTTATTAATTTTGTTCATAAGAATCTCCAATATAATTTTAGTTTAGTCACTTACATTATAGCACGGAGTTATGATATCGCTCACAATGAGCAGGGAAGACTGGCGAACAGGTTCGATTCCTGAACTTCCCTTACTGCGTATGCAGAAATTTAATAAACAGAAAGGATAATAATATGAACATTATCGAAGCAACAAAAAAAGCCTTGAAAGAAAATAAGGCAATTACAACTCCTGAAGACAAAGAACATGGTACTGTTTTTGTTCCAACAAATTCAATGCCGCTTGGTATCGTTATTGTGCCAACAGAGCCTGGTCTTGAAAAAGTTGAAGGAATTTATAAAGAAAAATGGACTTCAGCTTGTAAGTTTTGGAACCCTAAAGCTGAAGACCTCTTAAGAGATGATTGGGAGTTATTTTAATTTTAAAATCCAATCTGCAATTGTCTTGATAGTATTAATATTTTTGTTTTCAAAATATATTATCGTCTTATCAAGCAAATAGGAATCAATAATGGTATTGTTTCCATACTTATTAAAAACATACTCAGACCTAGATAATTCATTCATAGTTTCCAGAACATCATCTGGTAACCAATCAGGTACTAATTCGTAGATGTCAGAGATATGTCCAATTCTCTTTGCAGAGTTTTTCGAAACACCATTATTAATTTTACTAAGATACTCTTTATAAATTATTGCAAGTAATTGTTTAGAGTCTTTAGTTAATTGAATATCATCCATATCACCTACCTCCTTTCTATAATATTTTAGGGTAAGCACTATTAGAGGTAGCGCTTACTCTAAAGATATTATAGCACTGAGATTAATAACAAAAACATTAAATTTAAACTACAAATTAAGAAAGGAGCCAGTATGGCAGAGAAAAAAACTTATGAGCCACTAGATGAGTTATTAGAATCTACGGGCATGAAGTATTCAGCTATTGCTGAAAAATCAAATATAGATAAAAGCTACCTTTATCGATTACGAAAAAAACCTTCTAAACTGGATGGAGAGTTGATTCTTAGAATTTCTAAGGCAACTGGTATTGATAAAAATAAGCTTTTTGATATTTCATATTTTTTTGCAACAAAAGTTGACAAGTTGCAACAAAAAGCTAGCTAGAAAGGAGTTCATAAATGAACGAATTACAAAATTTTAATTTTAATAACTTACCAGTACGAACAGTACTTATCGATGATGAACCTTGGTTTGTCGGAAAAGATGTAGCAATTGCTATTGGTTACAAGAATTTCAGGGATGCTTTGAAATCTCATGTAAAAGACAAATATAAGAGGGAGTCGCGAATCACGACCCCCTCAGGAGTACAAACTGTCACAGTAATTTCAGAACCTGGTCTTTATCAATTAGCTGGCGAAAGTAAATTGCCAAGTGCTGAGCCATTTCAGGATTGGGTATATGAAGAAGTCCTTCCGACTATCCGCAAGCATGGAGCGTATATGACGGATTCAAAAGCTCAAGATGTTATCTCTGGTAATGGTTTGGCTGATTTGCTACTCCAAGCAGGAAATCAGATTAAGCAACTTGAACTTGAAAAAAGCCAAATGAAACCAAAAGCGTTATTCGCTGATAGTGTTTCAGGTTCCGAAAACACGATTCTCATTCGAGATTTAGCTAAAATCCTCAAACAAAATGGAATTGATATCGGAGAGAAACGATTATTTACTTGGCTTAGAGATAACGGATACCTCGTTAAAAAAATTGGTAGCGATTATAACTCACCAACTCAACGTTCGATGAATTTAGGTATTTTAGAGTTTACCGAAAACACTCACGTTCATAATAGCGGGAAGATCACCGTAACCAAAACGCCCAAAGTAACAGGAAAAGGGCAAATCTATTTTGTAAATAAATTTTTACAAGATTTAGCCAGCTAGAAAGGAAATAGAAATGACTACAATCGGAAAAGTTAAGATAGTTGAAATTGAAGATGGACCATTCATGACAGACGGAGAAATTGCTAAGTATCTGTATAAGACAGAAGTGTTAGATGAAAAAGGGAATATCGACAAAAAGTCTAATGCTTATCTTCGGGCGCAAGGTAATATCAAAAAATTTGCTGATAATGCTCCTGATGGTTTCGTAATTGATGTTGACGGACGACTTACTCACTTGATTGCCTTCTTAGCATGGTCAATTTGGAACAAGAAGTATCGAGGAATGTCTAGAGCGCCTAAGTTTATTGATTATTTCACAGAAAATAAAAATACACTAACTTCAATTCTATAAAGGAGTTGTACTCATGACCTACACATACATAGTAAACCCAGAGACGGGCGAAATCCTGTTTGACCTGGTACATGACTTAATCACACAGAACATACGAGCAATCAAGCTCATTGCTAAGAAACTTAATGCGGTACTCCGCTAGAAAGGAGAGATTTTGAATAAAGAAATAGAAAAGTTAGCTAACAACTATAAAGAAATAATTAACAAAACATCAGATCTTGCTTTGAAGCAAAATGATGGTGATATAAGAAAAGCTCGCAAATGGCTAAAAGAGCAACTGTTTTATACAGCTGATAGGGCCACAAACGAGCTTATCAAATTATCAATAGATAATACTTTAGATTACTAGGGTGTTTCTTCAGAAATAACGATTGACTCACCATTAGAAAAATTAAATGCGGTGCTCCGCTAGAAAGGCAGAAAATGAATATTATCGAAGCAACAAAAAAAGCAGTAGATGAAAATAAAGCCATCTACCGCAAATCACTTCCGCATATTAAGTTTATTCCTACAAACTCAAAAAACGCTGCATTTATCCTATTTTCAGACGACAATGACAGTCCAGCTGGAAGAATGTGGAATCCGATGGCAAAAGACATATTATCTAATGATTGGGAAGTTCTTAATTAAGTTCAAGAGACTTAGTTATTACTGAAGAAGCAATTGTTGCCAACATTGATAAAGAAACACTACCAACCTTAGATGCAACTTTCTTTGTTTCGCTCCAAACCTTGGTGTCTCTAACATTGTCTAGGAATTCATGACCTTGCCAAGTTAGACTGCCTACAGAAACATAAAAAGGCCTTGCATTAACCCAATCAATT
>ENA-UOYX01000066-UOYX01000066.1-food-metagenome-genome-assembly--contig:-NODE-66-length-44852-cov-6.433042_pt1 | contig 44852 bp, 42 predicted proteins | sample MGYA00249880_ERZ772718 | MGnify/ENA primary metagenome ERZ772718 (study PRJEB29005, sample SAMN08379458) | food metagenome | isolation source: cheese spiked with Escherichia coli O157 | study: EMG produced... | reverse complement strand
CTTAAACGAAGGTCAAGTGGTTGGTATTGGGACTCACCGCGACTTATTAAAAGATAACGAGATTTATCGTGCGATTGCGGCATCACAGTTATCACAGGAGGAACTCAATGAAGAATATTAGAGAACTTAAACGGCTAATGCGCTACATTGGGCCGTATCAAGTGACATTTTGGCTTGCGATTACCGCAACTGTTATTTCGGTGCTCGCTAATGCACTGTGGCCAGTGATCATGGGACTAGCCATTACTGAAATCAGTCGGAATTTAGCACAACACGTTGCGATTAATTTTAGTTATATCGCGAAGGTGATTGCGATGATTTTGAGCTTTGCGTTGCTATATCAAGTGACGATGTTTTTAGGCTCGTTTTGGATGACGCGGGCTGTTCAACGGGCGATGCGTGATTTACGGCGCGACATTGATTTGCAAATCAATGCGCTACCCGTTCGTTTTTTTGATTCACAACAACAAGGGAATATCTTGTCACGGGTAACCAACGATGTGGACGCGATTACGAACGCTTTACAACAGAGTTTAATTCAAGTTGTGACATCGATCTTAGGGATCATCACGGCCGTGATCATGATGATTACGATTAATATTTGGATGGCGCTCTTATCATTAATAATGATTCCAGCATCGTTATTGATTTCAAGACGGGTCATTCAGAAATCGCAGCCGTACTTTAGAGGACAACAAGACACGTTGGGCGAAATGAACGGCTTTGTACAGGAAAATTATGGCGGCTTCAGTGTCTTGAAACTTTACGGACAAGAAGAACGCGCAATTGCTGCTTTTGCAGAAATTACGGATCGGTTAACTGACTATGGCTTTAAGGCAGCCTTTGTTTCTGGCTTGATGATGCCGTTAGTTGGTTTAACGACAAACATGACGTATGCCGGGATGGCAACGTTAGGTGGTTATTATGTCTTGCACGGTGTGATTTCAGTTGGTAATTTACAAGCCTTCATTCAATATATTTGGCAAGTGAACCAACCAATCTCACAGATTACACAGTTGTCTGGTGTGATTCAATCAGCTGCTGCTGCAACTGGTCGTGTATTTGAAATCTTAGATGAGCCAGTTGAAGCAACCGATAATGAAACAGCATCGTTGCCAGCAATCGTTCAAGGTAAAGTTGAATTTGATGATGTCAGTTTCAGCTATAACCCAGACAAACCATTGATTCGCCATTTGAGCTTTACTGCTAACCCAGGTGATAAAGTGGCGATTGTCGGGCCAACCGGTGCTGGGAAGACAACGATGATTAACTTGTTGATGCGTTTTTATGATGTGACATCTGGAACGATTCGGATTGATGGGGTTGACACGAAGCAATTAAGCAAGCAACAAGTCCGTTCCCAATTTGGGATGGTACTTCAAGATGCTTGGTTATATCATGCTTCAATCACCGATAATATTCGTTTCGGGAAACTCGATGCGACAGAGTATGAAGTCGTTGATGCGGCTAAAACCGCTAATGTCGATCATTTTATCCATACGTTGCCAAACGGCTATCAAATGACGATTGATGAAGAAGCAAGCAACGTTTCGCTTGGGCAAAAACAACTATTGACGATTGCCCGAGCCGTGATTGCGGATCCTAAGATTTTAATCTTGGACGAAGCAACTAGTTCGGTGGATACCCGATTAGAAGGTTTATTGCAAAAAGCCATGGAAAAAGTCATGCAAGGGCGAACGAGTTTCGTCATTGCCCATCGACTCTCAACGATTCGCGACGCGGATTTGATTTTAGTGATGGACCATGGTCAAATTGTTGAACAAGGGACGCACGATTCGCTATTAGCTGCCGGCGGTGTGTACGCTAATTTATATAACAGTCAATTTGCCGATACGCCTGAAGCGGCGGAAGCATAAAAAAAGCATGATCGAAATCTTCTAATGAGATTTCAATCACGCTTTTTTATGTGCTTCTCGAGTAGCCTTTACCGTTAAGCCTCAAAGCCTGACCAACTCGAATCAGCACTTCTTCTTTAACGTGCGCTTGGGTGCAACAACTCCCGTTTAATCTAAAATTGGCAGTTATCCCACAATTCGGGATAACTGCCAATTCTGTATTAATGCTCAGTTGCTAAGCACAACCAATCGCACTTCTATTCAATAATAATCATGTCATCTGGTGCTGCGAATGGGTCTTGCTTGTTGATGTGATCGAAGAACAAGATGCCATTTAGATGATCGATTTCGTGTTGGCACACAATAGCTGGGTAGTTTTTTAAGCGAATCTTGTGGCTTTCACCGTCTAAATCTTGGTAACGTAGTGTAATACGGTCAGGGCGGGGCACAAAGCCGGGCACTTCGCGGTCAACTGATAAGCAACCTTCACCTTCAGCAAGTGCTGCGTTTTGAACAGAGTGGCTGATAATTTTAGGGTTGATAATCACATCTTTGAAGATGGGTTCGTCTGGTCCAGGGACCAAGACAGCAGACATTTGTTTTGAAACATCTACTTGGGGTGCAGCTAAACCGACGCCAGCGCGCAAGTGGTACTTTTCAGCAAGTTCAGGATCCTGGCTATTTTCTAAAAATGCCATCATGTCAGCAGCAAGTTGCCGATCTTCATCTGATAGCGGAAAAGTAACAGGTTCAGCTATTTTTCTAAGTGTTGGGTTACCCTCGCGGATAATATCTTTCATTAATATCACAGTTAAGACCTCCGATTAATTCGTCATTCATTATTCTAGCACAATTCAAGTTAAAACGGAATGAATTGCTTGACCTGCTAAAGTGAAACGGGTAGTATAAGAGTATAGATATATTGCTTTTCCGTTAGGTGAGGCTCCTATATGAACAAACGCTGCTACTCAGAAACATCGAGAGATGCCAATTGAGTCAACTGAAACTGCCAATGAAGGCTTTTTCTAACGTAGCTGAACATGGTTTCTACGTCATATAGTGCTAAAACTGAACGATTGGGAACGCCATGATAAATGGATGACGCTCAATTGTTGTGCGTCTTTTTTTGTCGGATAAAGCGGTATGACTAAATTTAAAGTAGAGAAAGTCTGGTGAGTAAAATGATGAAAACAGCTGAAGGACCTGTAAGTAGTAGCGATGGTGATCATTCGAGGTGGTCTGTCATTTTACTGCCAGCATTAGGCTAGCGGTTTACGACGACTTCCTCAAAAGGGAAGGAGTGTCGAACGCGATGCACAAGAAATTAAAAAAAGACGTTAACATCACTGGCATTACAAGCAGTGGGATGTTAATGCGTTTATTGGCAACTCGGCCAAGTGGCTTAACAACTGTCGAAGCTGCTAAAAGAGAAGCAGTATTAGAAAATTCACAAGCACGGGTTAGCGTTATGCGTGATGGTTTTTTACGCTTAATCGGTGCAGATCAAATTGTGCCCGGTGATATTTTAGTATTGGCTGCTAGCGAAAAGACACCCGTTACAATCGCAACAGTTAACAAAGATGTTAACGTTATTGAAGCGGGCGAAGTAGTGACTGAAATGGTGCACGGCGTTGTGCTAGATGCAACGATTGGTGCTAAAGCACAAACACCTAAAGTTAGAGTGGGAAGCACTTTTATGATGGCGGTAGCTGCATTGGTTTCGTTTTGTGCAGTATTAATGGTTAATCAATTCGCTTTCATGGGCTTGGCAACGTTGGTTGTCGGGGCAATCCTGCTAACAATGATTAAGTTAGTCAACCTTGGTCAAATTAAGGTTGCGATTGATTTAAATGATTTGCGGGTAAGTGAACGGTGCGTGCAAGTCAGTCAACAAATTAAACCAGTAGTCAGAGTGTTTCAAGAGCTCTTAGTGCATGCTGGCAACGCTGAGATACCCCAACCGGTCTTGGCATAGAACTACCCCAACTTAAATTTAACGATGAGTCTGCTACGGCGGACTCTTTTTTTGTGCCTATTATTTGCTATTATATAACAGAAAACGAAATTAAATTATAACAGATATAGAACAGACGTGAAAATTAGCTAACTAGTGATTAGATTCACATGTAATAAAAACTAATGAAAGCGTAAACTGACTAATATAGCTTATAAAACGCTTGCATTTAGTGATGTGAAATGCTAAATTAGTCTTGTAAAGATGCTTAAGTAATACAGATATAAGCAGTCATTAAAACAGTTTTTTTAAAGAGGAGATATGGATACTATGGTCAATAATAAAGCTGCAGTTAATTTTGAGAAGTTATTGAGCGATGAGAGCCAAGATTTTAAGACCGTTCAAATTTTAGATGAGACTGGCCAGGTTGTTAATCCGGAATTGATGCCGGATCTCAGTGATGACCAATTGGTTGAACTGATGAAACAAATGGTTTGGTCGCGTGTGCTTGATCAACGAGCAACTGCTTTGAACCGTCAAGGCCGGTTAGGATTTTATGCACCAACTGCTGGGCAAGAAGCCAGCCAATTAGCAAGTAACTTTGCGATGACTAAAGACGACTTTTTATTCCCTGGTTACCGGGATGTGCCACAATTAGTGCAACATGGGCTACCTTTATCACAAGCATTCCTATGGTCACGAGGCCATATTGACGGTAACAAGTATCCAGAATCTTTGAAGGCGATGCCACCACAAATCATTATCGGCGCGCAATACATTCAAGCAATGGGTGTTGCGGTTGGGATGAAGAAGCGCCAATCAGAAAATGCTGTTTACGTTTATACCGGTGACGGTGGGACTTCACAGGGGGATTTCTATGAAGGCTTGAACTTTGCGGGTGCTTTTAAAGCACCAGCCATTTTCGTTGTTCAAAATAACGGCTTTGCGATTTCGGTCCCACGTGAAAAGCAAACAGCTGCTGTAACGTTGGCTCAAAAAGGGGTCGCAGCTGGGATTCCTGCCATTCAAGTCGATGGGATGGATCCACTAGCAGTTTATGAAGTGATGAAAGAAGCGCGTGAATTTACAACTGCTGGCAACGGACCGGTCTTAATTGAAACATTAACCTATCGTTATGGACCACATACATTATCAGGGGATGATCCCACTCGTTATCGGACCAAAGAAACAGACGATATTTGGTTGAAACGTGATCCACTCGTTAGAATGCGTCGTTTCTTAACTGATAAGGGACTTTGGTCACAAGATCAAGAAGACCAATTGATCGAACAAGTTAAAACAGACATTAAAGCAGCCATCAACGAAGCGGATGCTGCGCCAAAACAAAAAGTCACAGATTTCTTGAATGTTACATTTGAAGACCAACCACAAAACATTAAAGAACAAATCGCAGAATACAGTGCAAAGGAGTCGAATTAAGATGGCACAAAAAACGATGATTCAAGCAATTACAAATGCGCTGGATTTAGAACTTGCAGATGATAAGAACGTCTTGATTTTCGGGGAAGATGTTGGGAAGAACGGTGGGGTTTTCCGAGCAACTGAAGGGTTGCAAGCTAAACATGGTGAAGACCGCGTTTTTGATACACCGTTAGCTGAATCTGGGATTGGTGGTTTATCAATCGGTTTAGCACTAGAAGGCTTCCGCCCTGTACCTGAAATTCAATTCTTTGGTTTCGTTTTCGAAACAATGGATTCGATTGCTGGCCAGATGTCACGGACACGTTATCGGATGGGTGGCACACGCAACATGCCAATCACGATTCGTGCACCATTTGGTGGTGGCGTGCATACCCCAGAATTACATTCAGATAACTTTGAAGGAATGATCACGCAAATTCCAGGGATTCGCGTGGTTGTGCCAAGTAATCCATATGATGCCAAAGGCTTATTGATTTCTGCGATTCGTTCAAACGATCCTGTTTTGTATCTTGAACACATGAAATTATACCGGTCGTTCCGCGAAGAAGTACCTGATGAATCTTATACAGTGCCGCTTGATAAAGCAGCTGTGGTTACTGAAGGGACAGATGTTTCAATCATCACTTACGGTGCAATGGTGAGAGAAGCGATTAAAGCGGCCGAAAACCTAGCTAAAGAGAATATTAAAGCTGAAGTAATTGATTTACGAACAATTGCACCATTAGATGTTGCAACAATTATCGCCTCTGTCGAAAAAACAGGGCGGGTCGTTATTGTTCAAGAAGCACAAAAACAAGCAGGCGTTGGGGCACAAGTTGCTTCTGAAATTTCAGAACGTGCTGTTCTTTCATTGGAAGCTCCAATTGCACGTGTTTCAGCTCCTGATACGCCATTCCCATTTGGACAAGCTGAAGCAACTTGGTTACCAAATGCAACTGATATTGAAAATAAGGTTAAAGAAGTTATTAACTTTTAGTCGATAACGAAAGAAGGGACGTTAGACGTATGGCATATCAATTTAAATTACCGGATATTGGTGAAGGGATCGCAGAAGGCGAAATTCAAAAATGGGCAGTCGCAGAAGGTGACACGATTCAAGAAGATGATGTCTTACTTGAAGTTCAAAATGATAAATCAGTTGAAGAAATCCCATCACCCGTTAGTGGGAAAGTCGTTAAAATTTTAGTCGGTGAAGGCGAAGTGGCGACTGTCGGTCAAGTATTGGTCGAAATTGATGCTCCAGGTCACAATTCGGCAACGGCAACATCTGCTGAACAAGCACCAGCTACGGCGTCAGAATCAACACCAGCTAAAACAACGGCGCCAAGCAGTCAAGCAGTAGTTGCGATTAGTGACCAAAATCGGACGATTTTAGCTATGCCATCTGTTCGACAATTCGCACGTGAAAACGATGTTGATATCAGTCAAGTGCCAGCCACCGGTAAACATGGTCGGATTACTAAAGAAGACGTGCAAATCTTCATGCAAAATGGCGCTGCAACAACGACAGCACCTGCTGTAGAGACAGCAGAACAACCAACGTCGCCAGCAACACCAGCTGCACAACCAGTCGCTGCGACACCATACACCTCTGTTACACCAGAACGGGAAACACGTGAAAAAATGTCACCAACGCGGAAAGCAATTGCTAAAGCAATGGTGACAAGCAAGCATACGGCACCACACGTTACTTTATTCGATGAAGTGGAAGTTTCTAAATTGATGACCCATCGTAAGAAATTCAAGGATGTAGCGGCTAAGAAGGACATTAAGTTAACCTTCTTACCATACATCGTTAAAGCTTTGGTAACGGTCTTACGTGACTTCCCAACTTTGAACGCGTCAATTGATGATGCAACTAACGAAATTGTTTATAAACACTACATTAATGTCGGAATTGCAACGGATACTGATCACGGGCTCTATGTCCCAAATATCAAGGATGCCGACAGCAAGAGTATTTTTGCCATCGCTAAAGAAATTGGCGAAAATACGCAAAAAGCATTGGATAACAAATTGAAACCAGCTGAAATGAGTGGTGGTTCAATGACAATCAGTAATATCGGATCAATTGGTGGCGGTTGGTTTACACCGGTTGTTAACTACCCTGAAGTTGCAATCTTAGGGGTTGGCCGAATTGGGACAGAACCAATCGTCAACGCTGATGGTGAGTTGGCTGTTGGCAAAGTCTTGAAATTATCACTATCATTTGATCATCGTTTAATTGATGGTGGAACTGCGCAACGTGCGATGAACGAATTAAAAGAATTATTAGCTGATCCAGAGCTATTATTGATGGAAGGATGATTTTAAAATGGTTGTAGGTGATTTTGCAATTGAATTAGACACAGTAGTCATCGGTTCAGGTCCTGGGGGCTATGTTGCGGCAATTCGCGCGGCCGAAATGGGTCAAAAAGTAACTGTGATTGAACGTGAAACAATTGGCGGTGTTTGTTTAAACGTCGGCTGTATTCCTTCCAAGGCTTTGATTTCAGCTGGTCATCGACTACAAGAGGCGAAAGATTCATCTGTCTTTGGTGTGACGACTACTGGAGCAACATTGGATTTTGCGAAAACGCAAGACTGGAAACAACATGAGGTTGTTGAAAAACTAACTGGTGGCATTTCAATGTTGTTCAAAAAACACAAGATTGATGTGTTAGACGGTTCAGCCTTTTTAGTGGACGAACATAGCTTACGCGTGATTAAAGAAGAGAGTGCACAAACGTACAGTTTTAAAAATTTAATCATTGCTACTGGTAGTCGTCCAATTGAAATTAAAGGCTTCAAATTTAATAAACGGGTTATTGATTCAACTGGTGGTTTAAGCTTAACGGAAGTACCAAAAGAATTAGTGGTCATTGGTGGTGGCTATATCGGCTCTGAATTAGCAGGGGCCTATGCCAACTTAGGTGCACATGTGACGATTCTCGAAGGGACAGACTCGATTTTACCTAACTTCGAAAAAGATATGGTGCAATTGGTGACAAAGAACTTCAAGGCTAAAGGGGTCGATGTGATTACTGGCGCAATGGCAAAAGAAGCTGTTGAAACTGATCAAAATGTGACGGTTAAATATGAAGTCGGCGGCAAAGAAGAACAACTTGTTGCCGATTACGTGATGGTGACTGTTGGTCGTCGGTCAAATACCGACGAAATGGGACTCGAACAAGCCGGTATTAAGATGGCTGATCGTGGTTTGATTGAAGTTGATCAACAAGGCCAAACTAACGTTAAGGGCATCTATGCGATTGGCGATATCGTTGCTGGAGCAGCTTTGGCGCATAAAGCAAGTTATGAAGCTAAAGTGGCTGCAGAAGCCATTGCCGGTAAGAAAGTAACGGTTGATTACCACGCAATGCCAGCTGTTTGTTATACAGATCCTGAATTGGCAACGACCGGTTTAACGGTTGCAGAAGCCAAGGCAAAAGGAATGAACGCTAAAGGATTTAAGTTCCCATTTGCAGCTAATGGCCGTGCTTTATCATTAGCAGATACAGAAGGTTTCGTGCGGTTAGTGACGAATACGGATGACAACACAGTTCTGGGCGCTCAAGTTGCTGGCGTTGGCGCGAGTGATTTAATTTCTGAATTGACGTTAGCCGTTGAATCAGGCATGAATGCAGAAGACCTTGCTCTAACCATTCATCCACATCCAACGTTAAGTGAAGCGATTATGGATGATGCCGAATTAGCATTAGGATTGCCAATTCATATTTAATAAATAGTTTAGAATGACGACGCACCAGTTGAGTGCGTCGTTTTTTGATTCCGCTATTTCTAAAAGGATTCGACAGCTTCTAAAAAAATGCGTTATAATGTGAGAGATTAATGGCATCAGTAGAATTGAAACTGGCGCAAATTTATGCAAATTTTAGGAGCCTTTATGCAAACAAACTATAGTTATCCTTTAGAACCAGACTGGACGCCAGCTGAAGTTGTCCAAGTCATGAAATTATATAATCTTGTTGAACAAGCTTATGAATTTGGTGCGAAAGTTGCGGATTTACAAGCTGCTTATCGTGACTTCAAAGTGGTTGTTCAAAGTAAGATGCAAGAAAAACAAATTGATAAGGCCTTTTCAGAAGCGTCAGGCTATTCAATATATCGGTGTATGCAGGCTACAAAGAAGAGTAGTCGAACCCAAATCAAAATGACGCTTAATTAGTGAAAGTGGATGAAAAAATGGAACAAGAAGCACTGTATCGGTTAAGTCGTTCGCTGCAAAAGTGGATCCTTGAAGCAGCTGCCTATACCCGCACACAAATTAAACAACCATTAACGGTTAGTACTAAGTCTGGGCCTAATGATTTAGTGACTAATGTCGATTGTGCTAATCAAGCTTTCTTAGCTGAAAAGATTAAGACGGCTTATCCGAACGCGCAATTAGTGGGGGAAGAAGGTGCCGGTGAGGTGCCTGATGATTGGCAACAGGGACTAACTTTTTTTATTGATCCCATTGATGGCACGATGAATTTCGTGAAGCAACGGGCAAATTTCGCCATTATGATCGGCGTTTATGAAGACGGTCAGCCGCTATTCGGGATTATTTATGATGTGATGGCCGATCAATTGTTCTGGGGCGGTCCACAGTTGGGAATATTCGAAAACGAAGCTGCCCTCAAAAATGCTGTCGACGAGCCGTTGCAAGAAGGGTTAATCTGTGTCAATACACGGATGCTGGTCACCAATGAAGCACACTTGCAAGAGGTGTTGTATCAATGTTCGGGTGTGCGGATTTACGGTAGCGCCGGCATCACTTTCGCCCATTTGTTGAAGGGGCAAGTGCAAGCTTACATCTCCAAATTAGCGCCATGGGACATTGCTGCAGGTCGGGTTTTAGCTGAGACGTTAGGTTTTCAAGTTTTACAATTTGATGGTCAATCGATTTCCATGATGCGAAAAGAAGGGATGATTATCGCGCCAAAGCAAGCAATACAAGAAATTGTCACGATTATGAATGGTTCAAATGATTAAAGATAATTAAATTTTCATGAAAAAAACTTGCGTATTTTCAAAAAAACGCTAATATATGAAGCACAGCCCATTTTTTTATGGTAAAATAATAGCTTGTATACATGAGACAAACAACACTAGTCAAGTCACTAGCGAGAGGAAGCTGAAACACTTGAAAAAAAGAGAAGACATTCGCAATATCGCAATTATCGCCCACGTTGACCACGGTAAAACAACTTTAGTTAACGAAATGTTAAAACAATCAGATACATTGGATGGTCACGCAGAAATTTCTGACCGTGCAATGGATACAAATGATATCGAAAAAGAACGTGGGATCACAATTCTTTCAAAGAATACTGCTGTTAAATATAACGGCAAACAAATCAACATCTTAGATACACCAGGACATGCCGATTTCGGTGGTGAAGTGGAACGGATCATGAAGATGGTTGATGGTGTGTTATTAGTCGTTGATGCTTTTGAAGGCACAATGCCACAAACACGTTTTGTTTTGAAGAAGGCTTTAGATCAACATTTAACACCAATCGTGGTGATTAACAAAATTGACCGCCCAGGCGCTCGTCCTGAAGAAGTCGTTGATGAAGTGCTTGAATTATTCATCGAACTTGGTGCTGATGAAGATCAACTTGAATTCCCAGTTGTGTACGCAAGTGCCATCAACGGGACATCAAGTCTTGAATCAGATTTAGATACACAAGCCCATACAATGAACCCTATCTTTGACACAATCTTAGATACAATCCCAGCACCAGTTGATAATAGTGACGAACCACTTCAATTCCAAGTGGCAATGTTAGACTATAACGACTATGTTGGCCGTATCGGGATTGGCCGCGTTTCTCGTGGGACAATCAAGATCGGTGATCAAGTTTCTGTTCTTAAACTTGACGGTTCTGCTAAGAACTTCCGCGTAACTAAGATTTTTGGTTTCATCGGTTTAGACCGTGTTGAAATCCAAGAAGCCAAAGCGGGCGATTTAATCGCTGTTTCTGGGATGGAAGATATCTATGTTGGGGAAACTGTTACACCAGTTGACCATCAAGAAGCTTTACCAATCTTACGGATTGATGAACCAACCTTACAAATGACATTTGCTGCTAATGATTCACCATTTGTTGGCCGTGAAGGTGATTTCGTTACTGGTCGTAAGATCGAAGAACGTTTACGTCACCAATTACACACTGACGTTTCACTTCGTGTTGAAGATACCGACAAAGCCGGCGCTTGGATTGTTTCAGGTCGTGGGGAATTGCATCTTTCAATCTTAGTTGAAGAAATGCGTCGTGAAGGTTTCGAATTACAATTGTCACGTCCAGAAGTTATCTATCGCGATATTGATGGCGTTACATGCGAACCTTTCGAAATGGTTCAAATCGACACACCTGACCAATATACTGGTTCAGTAATCGACTCAATGGCCCAACGTAAGGGTGAAATGCAAAACATGGAAAGTGATGCTAATAACCAAACGCGGATGACTTTCTTAGCACCTTCACGTGGTTTAATCGGTTATTCAACAGAATTCTTAACGATGACTGGTGGATACGGAATTATGAACCATACCTTCGAAAAATACATGCCAGTGATTAAGAACTGGGAACCAGGCCGTCGTAACGGTGCATTAGTTTCAATCAATGCGGGTTCATCAACAACTTATAGTTTACAATCAGTTGAAGATCGTGGCCAATTATTCATCGGCGCTGGCGTTGATGTTTATGAAGGCATGATTGTTGGTCAAAACAGCCGTGATACAGATATCGCCGTAAACGTTACTAAGGGTAAAAACTTAACGAATACACGTGCTTCTGGTAAAGATCACTCAGCTGCCATCAAGACACCTAAAGAAATGTCACTTGAAGAATCAATTGAATTCTTAAACGATGACGAATACTGTGAAGTAACACCTACTTCTGTTCGTTTACGTAAGAAGATTCTTGACACAAGTATGCGTCAAAAAGCTGATAAGAAACGTAAAAAAGGTTAATCATTAAGAACCATTAGAGGTAGCCGCTTGGCTACCTTTTTTTGTGCATAAATATGGTATAATAACGAACAGAGTATGCTTTTTAATAACGAATAGGTAGGCGTAAATTATGATTGAACAAAAAACAACAGCTTATCTCACTTTAGAAGCGGATGCGCTACGCATTGAGCAACTATTGCGTGCTCAAATTGATGCGCTTTGTATGAGTCAATGTCCAATTATTGAAGAGGTAATTGATACCCAATTATTTGGTTTCTCGCGCGAGGTTGATTTTGCAAAACGGATGCAACTTATTAGTGCGCCACAGGGTGCAACTTTGATGCGTGAGTTAGAAGAACGGGTCAATCAAATTGGCATGCAAGTTGGGCAAGGACAGGCTGAATACGAACGAAATAGAAATTAGGTGTAACTGTGTGGAAAAAGTTTCAAAAAAGTAAAATTCAGTATTTAGACTATTGGTTATTGCTACCATATGTTATCTTATGTGCATTTGGTGCTTTAATGGTCTATTCGGCGAGTTCGGATTTAATGTCAATTCGCGGAATGAAACCAGATGCGTATTTTACCAAGCAATTAGTGTTTATCGCATTAGGCTTTATCTTGATGATGATCACATATTTTCTTAAGTTATCCGTTTTAAAAAATCGCACTTTTCTAAAAGCAATGACGATTGTGGTTTTCTTGGCGCTCATTTATTTATTGCTGTTAAGTCGTTTCAGACCAAGCGCAGCGATTAATGGGGCTACCGCGTGGATTCAATTGGGACCACTGACCATTCAACCGTCAGAATTTGCGAAGTTATTGATTGTTATTTACCTTGCTAATATGCTCTCGCGTAAGGAAAATGAACTGGCCGACGGATTTGTTGATAATTTAAAATTATTCTTTAGTCCGGTTGTATTAGTCGCTGGAATCATCCTACTGGTGTTTATTCAACCTGATTTAGGGGGCGCTAGTATCTTGGCTGCTGTGATGGTAGTCATGTTTTTTGGCACCGGTATGTCATATTGGTATGGTTTTTCGCTGATTACAGCGGTCACAACAACGGTTATGATTTTATTTAGTATTTTACGGCACTTTAACTTTTCAACGAACGTTAATTCTTATAAGTTCAACCGGATTTTATCGTTTTTACATCCATTTGAATTGGAAAATATGGGTGGGAGTCAGTTAGTGAATTCCTACTATGCGATTAATAATGGTGGTTGGTTTGGCTTGGGGCTTGGCAATAGTATCCAAAAGCGCGGTTACTTACCAGAACCGTATACCGATTTTATTTTATCGATTACCACTGAAGAATTAGGTGTGATTGGGACCCTCGTGATTATCGCGTTACTATTTGCGCTACTAGCACGGATTTTTTACCTAGGGATTCATGCGACTAAGATGTATCACACTTTATTATGTTACGGAATTGGCACTATCATTTTCGTGCAAACCCTATTCAATGTTGGTGGGTTGCTAGGAATCTTACCGATTACTGGGGTGACGTTACCGTTCATCAGTTATGGGGGATCAAGTATGATGGTTCTAGCGATTGCACTGGGAATCGTGTTGAACATCAGCGCACAAGAGAAAAAAGCTGCGGCAGCGAATTAGTGAGGTGAAAGCATGATAAAAGGGGCACGCCGATTAATCGTTGCATTGATTGTCTGGTTGGTCATCCTTTATGGTTGGCCGATTATCCAAACACCAGCGGTTAATCAGCCTAAGGTTGCACAAGCCCCGTCGACTGAACGGTCAATAAAACAAACGCCACTGACGAAAACACAAGGGCCGGCGAAACTGATTAATCAACCAGCTGAACAATTAATTGCAACCTATGGGCAACCGGTCGAGCAACAGCTGACTGATGAAAATCAACGACGGTGGTTATTTCACTTAGATAGCCGACAGTATGTCGAAGCGCTGATTGATAACCAATCCAATCAAACACAACAAATCATGGTTGTTGGTGCGGACAACGATGTGGCGCCGTTTCATTTTTTTCAAAAGCGGGCTACATTAACTAAGAAGACGGCGTTACCAACTTCGCTCTTAGTGACGTTACACGAGCAACAATTTAAGTTGCGGTTAACGCCGGAGCAACACCAACAAACGCCGTTAGTGATGTTTAAAAACCAGACGTTTGCAACTTTAGTGATGCAGCAAGAACGATTGACAGCTGTGATGTATTTAAATGCGAACCGACTGCTACAAACTGATTTATATCGAGTTGTTTCAAAAACACCAGTCCCAGTGGATGAGCTAGCAAAGTCGCAACAACCGCAAACAGATAGTCAACGACAACTCGCTTTGGTGCAAACGTTGCAGACATTACGCCAAAATAATGACCAACCTGCGCTCACGATAAATCAACTACCATTGCAAAATACACAGAATTTGGTGAGTGAATTAACAAGTACACCAACGCAGTGGTTGACTAAAAAGGGACTGCAAAAGCTGCACCAAGTGCGCAAACAAGCGACACAAGAGACGGACGCCTTTTTAACAGCAACCGACTTTAAACAGGCTCCGTTAAGAGCAGCGGGTTTTCCGCAGCGCGAGCAACTTTTTTATTGGCCACAAGGGCTCAATTCCCAAGGGCTGGTGCTTGCGCAACAACAGAATCTAGCGTTGCAACTTGCGATTAATAATCCAAGCTATCAGCACTTAACGCTTCTGTGTACCGATGAACAAACAATGATGATTTTTGACTAAATGTAAAAGGACTGATTAAATGACATTGGAAATCACACAACGCCAAGGAATTGTCGTCTGGCTCTATTCATTACGACAAGTAAAGCAATTACGCCGTTACGGACTTGTGTATTACACCTCGAAACGAATGAAATATGTTTATCTATACGTAGATATGGCAGATGCCGAAACTGTTATGCAACGGTTAAAAAAATTACACTACGTCAAACGAGTGACCCCTTCTGAAAGACCAGCTATTGATATGGATTTCAGTAATCGAGTAGGACGCTCAGATCAAGAAATTGCCGATGCGGCAGAATTAGAGGAGTAATAGAGATGCGGATTATTGCAGGAGAATTTGGGGGTCGCAAGTTAAAAGCTGTCCCTGGGATGAAAACACGGCCAACAACTGACAAGGTTAAAGAAGCAATGTTTAGTATGTTGGGGCAATTTTTTGACGGTGGGCAGGCGCTTGATTTATATGCCGGTAGCGGTGGTCTCGCAATTGAAGCCGTTTCACGCGGTATGGATCATGCTTATTTAGTTGATCGCCAATATGCAGCGATTCAAACGATTGAAGAAAACGTTGCGGTTACTAAAATGCCAGAATGCTTTACAATCTGGAAGATGCCAGCTGAAAAAGCGTTGGTGAAACTAGCGGATGCTGGTGTTCAATTCGATTTAATTTTATTAGATCCACCCTACAAGGAACAACAGATGTTGCTTCAGTTACAACAATTCGTCGAAATGGGGTTATTAGCACCAGACGCGACGATTCTTTGCGAAACCGATACGACGGTTGATTATCCAACTGACATTCCGCATTACATACTGAAACGGCAACAGAATTATGGGATTACAGAAGTAGCAATCTTTAAATTTATTGGTTAGGAGGCAGCTATATGCCGAAAATTGCATTATTTCCGGGAAGTTTTGACCCGTTTACAAATGGGCATCTCGATACTGTTGAACGGGCAAGTCACTTGTTTGACCAAGTGATTATCGCGGTGATGACTAACGCTGCTAAACAACCGTTATTTGACGCAACCACTAAGGTTGAACTGATTGAAGCGGCGACGCAACACTTGGATAACGTTAAGGTAATCGCACAATCGAAGACGTTGACGGCAACCTTTGCTAAAGAAGTCGGTGCGCGATATTTGATTCGTGGTATTCGGAATGCCAATGATTTTGAGTATGAACGTGATATTGCGGCGTTGAATCAGACACAAGATGCTGATTTAGAAACGGTGTTATTATTAGCAAAGCAAGAATTTGCTTTTATCTCATCAAGTATGGTGAAGGAAATTGCAACGTTTGGTGGCCAGGTTGAACAATTGGTGCCGCCGGTTGTCGCGTCTGCGCTTGCACAAAAATTAGGACCTGAAAGTGATTAATATGAATAAGAATAAACGTCTATTGAAGCATCTCCTATGGATTGTTGGCTTGATCGTCGTGTTTGCTTTTTGCTTTATCCCAACGCATTATTACGTCGAAGGGGTCGGTTCGGCCGAAAATACCAACCAGTTTGTTAAAGTTAACGGTCAACGAGATCAACATAAGGGCCACTTTATGTTAACAACCGTCGGGATTCAAGGACCAGTGACGGGGTTACAGCTATTACTGTCTAAAACACAACCTTTTACGGAGATTATTAGTCGTGATGAACTAATGGGTGACGATGATACTGAAGCGTATGATCAGATTCAAAAATACTACATGGAAAGCTCGATTAATTTTGCGATTGAGGCGGCTTATCAAAAGGCACATCAGGAATACCACACTCAATATCTGGGTGTCTATGTGATGTCAATTTTAGATAATTCAGCTTTTAAAAAAGATCTGGCTATTGGTGACACAATTACGGCAATTGATCAGCATCAATTTAAGAGTGCAAATAAGTTCGTCAAGTATGTTCAAGGGCTTAAAGTGAATCAAAAAGTCACGATTAGCTATGAACATAATGGCCAGCGTAAGACTGCGACCCGTAAATTGATTAAATTACCTAAATCGCGCTACGCTGGTTTGGGAATTACGCTGACAGATCACTCAAAAATTGTGACAAAAGTGCCGGTTAAGATTGATGCGGGTGAAATTGGTGGTCCTTCTGCTGGCTTGATGTTTACGTTACAGATTTATAACCAATTAACGAAACAAAACTTAACGGGTGGTCGCAAGATTTCTGGAACGGGGACAATGGATCCTGATGGGACAGTGGGACCAATCGGCGGAATTGATAAGAAGGTACTGATTGCGAGTCAAGAAGGCGCCAAAGTCTTTTTCGCACCTGATGATCCCGTGACAAAAGCCATACTAAAGGTAGAACCCCATTATCAAAATAATTATGCGATTGCCAAAGCAGCCGCTAAAAAAATTGGTACTAAGATGAAAATCGTTCCTGTCAAAAACTTGGACGACGCATTGGATTATTTAGCCAAACATTAAAAAATTTGTCGGTTCGAAAGAATCGGCAAATTTTTTTTGCGTTTTGGGGTAATTAGGAATAAGGAGGTGGCGAAAAATGTGGCGCGACTATTGGCAACGGTATCGTCGATTCTGGTGGGTACCTTGTTTGGTGATAATTTTACTTGGTGGTGGTGTGTTTTGGCAGCATAGTCGGCAACAACGTTTTCTATCAACCAATCAACAATTGATGGCGCAATCAACTAAGCGAAAAGTGAAGGCAAAACCCGTCAAACAGAAGAAAAGCGTCTCAAAAGGTGGGTTTGTCGATATCAAAGGCGCTGTGGCACATCCAGGGATTTATCCGATTTGTGTTGCAAAGACGCGTTTATTTGAGGTGCTGAAACAAGCGGGGGATGTGACCGAAGCAGCGGATACGAGTCAGTTGAACTTAGCGCAAACATTGAGTGACCAACTTATTATCTATGTGCCAACTAAGGGAGAAGCGGTGCAAGCCGAAGAATTAGTGAAGGCGGCAGACGAGCCACAGGCTGCGACTGACAATCAAGCGGGAGCCAGTCCGATATCAACTGATGCTAAAATCAACCTAAACCAAGCGGATGCGACACAATTGCAAACGCTAAATGGCATCGGTCCTAAAAAAGCTGAACAAATAATTGCATATCGGGATGAGCAAGGGCAGTTTAAACAAATCGAAGATCTTCAAAAAGTTGGGGGAATTGGGCCGAAAACGTTTGAACAATTACGGCCACAAATTTGTGTTAATTAGTTTGTGAATGGTATTTTTTTGCTATACTAAAACTATTAACTTTAAAGGGGGAATTCGTGTGTCAGAAAAGAGAATGCCGTGGAATCAATATTTTATGCTTCAATCGGTCTTGTTGTCGATGCGTAGCACCTGTCCAAGATTGTTTGTGGGTGCGTTGGTGGTTCGTAATCGGCGAATTATTGCGGGAGGCTACAACGGTTCGGTGGCACATGAAAGTCACTGTATCGATGTTGGCTGTTTATTACGGGACGGGCATTGTTTACGAACAATTCATGCCGAGATGAACGCCTTGACTCAATGCGCTAAGTTTGGTGTGCAGACGGAAGGGGCCGAAATTTATGTCACACATTTTCCATGTCTTCAGTGTACTAAATTAATTATTCAAGCTGGGATCAGTAAAATCCATTATCAAAAGGATTATCATAACGACGAATATGCGTATGAATTGATTGAAAAATCTGGTATTGAATTGGACCAAGTCGATTTAACGGCGAATGACGCCAACACCCTCGTTAACTTTTTGGAGAATGAACAAACTGCTGAGTGATTAAGAATAACTGGGTTTATCCAGTTATTTGTTTAGCAAGTTTAAATGCGTTATTACTAGGACAAGCACCACTTTTTTTTAGCTGTCTTTTGATAGTGTGTCTACTGCGACTGTGGTGCTTACGCCAACCAGCTGTGTTAATGGTCAGTGGACTGGTACTGTGTTTAGGCGGTTGCCGTTTTTGGCTGGCACGGCGCACCTACGAACAGCCGGTTAGACCAAATAATCAAGTATATAAGATTCAACCCGATACGATCAAAGTGGCTGGCGATCAGATTCAATTAATGGCGCAGGGGCAGAATGATGACCAACGTGTTGTTTGCTACTATCGCTGCCAGAGTTCAGCGGAAAAACGCCGTTGGCAAACGACGAATCAGCCGTTATTATTAGCGGGTGATATTGAATTAGAGCGTATCCAAGGTGCTACTAACCGGAATGAGTTCGACTATGCGCGCTTTATGGGGCAGCAAAAGCATTGTTTTTATCAAGCAAATATAATTGACGGAACGGTCTTTAGACGCATTCCACCACAAGGTTGGCTAGATTGGTTCCACCAACGGCGCCAACAGGGGCTGATTTATCTCCGACAATTGCCACCAGCGTTGAGTTTTCATGCAGAGGCGTTGTTATGTGGTGTTCGAGAGTCAGATGGCCTGGCCTACCAGAATGTGTTAGGTCAATTGGGGATTATTCATTTATTGAGTTTATCCGGATTGCATGTATTCTACTTTGTGACAATCATTCGTCGATTGGCAACGCTGTGTCGAGTCCCGCGTGAATGGGTGAATGTTAGCTTGTTTTGTTTGCTACCCCTTTATGCGTTGTTTGTGGGGGGAGGCACGAGTATTACACGCGCTATCGGGCTGATCTTACTACGATTAATCTGCGAAGTAAGTCATTTTCAGCAATCGCGTTTAGATAGTTGGAGTTGGGTATTGCTGGTCAATCTTTTATGGCAGCCGTATTTATTAATCAGTATGGGGGGATTGCTGAGCTATCTGATGGCTTTTGGATTGATTTATCAGCGGCGCCATGGTACTTTTACAACGGCATTTTGGCTAGGCTTGTTAAGTTTACCGGTGTGCTTGCGGTTTAATTATCGTTGGCATATCTTGACGATTTTGATTAATGGGATTGTCGCGCCGATTTTCTTACCAGTCATGTTGGGTTTGATTATGGTAGCGATTTGCTTATGGCCTGTTAGTCATATGATAGTTTGGTTAGAAGAAGGCCTGCTAACGACGCTGTATAAAGGATTAGCTTGGATTGCAACGTTCCCATATGCGACAATTACTTTCGGTAAAATCCAGCTAATACCACTCTTTTTAATTGTGATAGGCACACTATGGTTGATGGCAAGTACTGGTCGGCGAGCAAAGTGGGGCTGGGGGGCTGTTATCAGCCTGTATGTCATTAGTTTTATTGGTATCCACTTTAATCCGGTTGGCCGCGTGATTATGTTTGATATCGGGCAAGGCGATAGCCTGTTGATTCAACAACCCTTCAATCGACATAACCTGTTAATTGACACCGGCGGCCGACTAGCTTTACCGCAAGAAAAGTGGCAACGGCGGCAAATTGTGAGTCGGGCGGAAAAAGTAACAGTTAATTACCTCTACAGCTGTGGCATTGATCATTTAGAGGCAATCGCATTATCGCATCAGGATGCTGATCATATAGGGGACTTAAATGAAATTATGCAACATATCCGAGTTAAACGGTTGATTTGTGCTGCGGGCTTACCGCAAAACCGGCAGTTTCAACGGCAAGTGCGGCCGCATCTTACAAAAGTTACAATTGAGCCTTATTTGGCGGACCAACATTTTATGATTGGTCACCAACAAATCAATGTGTTAGCGCCAGTGGTGGCCGGACCAGGCGGGAATGCTGACTCACTCGTTTTGCAAACGCAAATTGGTGGTGCGAGTTGGTTATTTACTGGTGATTTAGAAAAAGCGGGTGAAGTGGCAATCGTTGATCGCTACCCACAATTACGCGTTGATTACCTAAAGGTGGGTCACCATGGCAGTCAAACGGCGAGTGATCCCCAGTCAATTGCGACGTGGCAGGTAAAAGGGGCGTTGATTTCTGCGGGACGCCATAATCGTTATGGTCATCCACATGCCGCAACGTTGCAGACTTTAAAACGTGCGAACGTCCCATTTTGGAATACGGCTGACTGTGGGATGCTGGAATGGCGCTATGGTTTTGGCCAAGTGCCAATGATTAAAACAACACTAAAGGATTGTGACTAAATGAAGACAGAACAACTAAAAACAGCACTGAATCGAGGAACGTTTGCACCGGTGTATCTCGTATTAGGACAAGAGTCAGCGCTGATTGAAGAGGTTAGAGCGTTATTTAAAGCAACGCTTTCGACAGAAGAAATGACGATGAACTTTGCGAGTTATGATCTCGCCCAGACGGAGGTGGCGCGGGCATTAGAAGATGCGGAATCGGCCCCCTTTTTCGGTGAGCGACGAATTGTTTTTATGCAGAATCCATTCTTCTTAACAGGTGAAAAAGTTAAAACTAAACTTGATCATGATTTAAAAGGATTCCAAGCTTATTTAGAACAGCCACAACCGACAACGGCACTCGTTATCTTCGCGCCATACGCGAAGTTGGATGAACGCAAGAAGATTGTTAAACAACTGAAGAAGATGGCAACTGTCATTGACGTTCAAAAGATTAATGAGCGCCAGGTCCAGCAGTTAGTGACAGCGCAACTGCAAAGTGAACAAGTCACGATTGAACCAGCGGCAATGACGTTATTGTTAAGCAAGACTAATGGTGATTACAGTCAGATTATGGCTGAGTTACCCAAATTACTGCTTTACGCGCAACAAAGCCGGGTGATTACTGAAACGGCCGTTAGTGCATTAGTGGCAAGTAGTATTGAAGATAATGTTTTTGAATTGGTGCCGTTAGTTTTACAAAAAAAGGTCGGTCCGGTTTTAGAGATGTATCACGATTTATTGCTACAAAAAGAAGAACCGCTGAAAATTAACGCCATCTTGTTGGGCCAATTTCGCTTGTTACTCCAAGTGAAAATTCTTTTTGAAAAAGGGTATAGCCAAGGTAATTTGGCGAGCGTCTTAAAAATTCACCCATACCGCATCAAATTAGCATTGCAACAAATTCGGCACTTTTCTAAGGCGACGCTTGCCCAAGCCTATCTAGGTTTAGAGGGCATTGAAGAAAAAATAAAGACTGGGCAAGGTGAAGCAACCTTATTGTTTGAACTGTTTATGTTACAATTTGCGACAGATGATGTTGCTTAAAGCAAAAAAAGCCCCCACAAACCAAATGGTTGTGGGGGCTTTTTTGTGGTTAAATTATTTAGCCATCATTTTGTTTAAGCGTGACTTGTCACGGCCAGCTTTGTTGGCATGGATTAAGCCTTTTGTTGAGGCCATATCGATTGCGCGTGTAGCAGCTTTCAATAGGTCTGCAGCTTCTTCGTTGCCTGCTGTTTTAGCAGCTTTGAACTTTTTGATTGCTGAACGCATTGTGCTTAATTGAGAAGCGTTACGTTGGTTAGCTTTTTCAATTGTTTTCACACGTTTCATAGCAGATTTAATTTGTGGCATGTTGTTCACCTCCGATGGGTTTCACTATCTTTATAAAAAAGATTTTTAATTTCAACAGTCGTTATTATACCAAAATAGTGAGAGTGATTGCAATAAAAACTTGTAAAGTATTTCAACTTGACTGCTTAAATAGTTTGAAACTGTGCCTTGCTTTTGACACTAATATTTAGTAAACTTGAAAAGTGCTTATTGCACAGGCCTACTACTCTGTTTAGCGACGTTCACCCGACGCTTTACGTTGTTCTAGGCTATTATACCAGAAGGGTGGAAATTAGCATGGCTATTTCACAAGAAAAAAAGAACGAAATCATTAACCAATTTGCTCGTCACGAAGGCGACACAGGTTCAGCAGAAGTACAAATCGCTGTATTGACTGCAGAAATCAACTCATTAAACGAACATTTATCTGTTCACAAGAAAGATCACCATTCATATGTTGGTCAAATGAAGAAGATCGGTCACCGTCGTAACTTATTACGTTACCTACGTGAAAGCGATGTTCAACGTTACCGTGAATTAATCAAGAGCCTTGGCTTACGTCGTTAATTCATTTTCAAAAAGCGGGTCCGTTATGCGGACCCGCTTTTTTTGTGCTCAAAAGGCTTTTAGTAATCAAAAGCTGTTAGTTTGTTTAAATTGTGATAAAATATGAGTTAGACTTTAAAGCGGATGAGTTTTAAACGAATGAACGACTAAAACAAACAAAATAGTTTGGGGAATAAATTCCTCAAGTGCTAGAGGTGAAAGAATGAGTAACATTAAGATTATGCCACTTGGCGGTGTTCGTGAAAACGGTAAGAATTTGAACATTGTTGAAGTGGACGACGAAATTTATGTATTAGATTGTGGGTTGAAATATCCAGAAACTGAATTATTGGGGATCGATATCGTTATTCCTGATATGACCTATTTAGAAGAAAATGCAGACCGTGTTGCTGGGATTTTCCTAACACATGGTCATGCTGATGCGATTGGAGCGCTTCCTTATTTCTTAAAGGAACATGATGTACCAGTCTTTGGGTCTGAATTAACGATTGCTTTAGCTAAAATTACGGTTAGCAGCGAACCAAAATTACGTAAGTTCCAAAACTTCCACGTCATCGATGCGAATACAGCAATCGATTTTGAACGCGCAACCGTTTCATTCTTCAAGACAACGCATACAATTCCAGGTTCATTAGGGATTGTCGTTAAGACGGATGAAGGACAAGTCGTTTATACTGGGGACTTTAAGTTTGATCAATCAGCAATGCCAATGTATCAAACGGATTATGCACGCTTAGCTGAAATTGGCAAACAAGGTGTTTTAGCACTCTTGAGTGATTCTGCTAATGCGGAATCACCATTTGCAACGGCTAACGAACGCGATATTGCTGAATCCATCTTAGAAACGTTCAAGTATCAAACGGGTCGGATCATTGTGGCTTCAGTGGCTTCAAATATTATGCGGATTCAACAAGTCATTGATGCGGCTTATAAAACAGGCCGTAAAGTGGTTTTAACGGGTCGTGATTTAGAAAAAATCGTCCGGACAGCAATGAAATTATCGATGATTATTTTGCCAGATGACGATATCTTGGTCCAACCTAAAGATTTAAGCACACTTGCACCAGAACAAACAGTGATCTTAGAAACAGGTCGGATGGGCGAACCAATCAAGGCGCTTCAAAAGATGGCAACTAGTCATCATCGTTTAATTCACATCGAAGAAGGCGACTTGGTTTATTTAACGACATCTCCTTCACACGCGATGGAAACGATTTTAGCGAAGACCAAAGATATGATTTATCGTGCGGGTGGCGAAGTTAAGGCGGTTGGCGATGATTTACATGCTTCAGGCCATGCCAATAAGAATGACTTGCAATTAATGTTGAATTTAATGCAACCAAAATTCTTAATGCCTGTTCAAGGCGAATACCGGCAACTAGCAGCACACGCTGATATTGCTCATGAAACAGGAATGGATTACAAAGATATTTTCATCGTTGGTAAAGGCGATATTGTTGCTTACGAAAAAGGGAAGATGCATGTTGGCGGACAAGTTGACGCAACTGACGTCATGATTGACGGTAGCGGTGTCGGCGATATCGGGAATATCGTTTTACGCGATCGGAAATTATTATCAGAAGACGGGATTTTTATCGCTGTTGTTACGATTGACCGCAAGAATAAGAAGATTATCGCGGAACCGAAAGTCACCGCACGTGGTTTTGTTTACGTGAAGACTAGCAAAGATTTAATGGCTGAGAGTGCCGAAATTATCAAAAATGCGGTGCAAAATAATCTGGACAACAAAGAATTTGACTGGAGTCATTTGAAACAAGATGTCCGGGAAAACTTAAGTCATTACTTGTATGAACAAACGAAACGTCGGCCAGTGATTCTACCAGTGATTATGGAAATTAATCAAAATCATCGTCGTCAAAGAAAAGATAATAAACCAAAGGCTGAAAAAGCCGCTGAATAACATTTAGAAACAATAGCGTCTGGATCAGGTCAGTTGATTCTAGGCGCTATTGTTTTATTAATTGTCAAAAGGAAGTGATTGAATGGGTGACATTACGCAATTTCCAGATCAGTATGATCGGCTGATACGGATGGGGAAAGTAGCGTTAAATCAACAAAATTGGCAGCAAGCATGCGACCATTTTGAAGCTGCGTATCAACTAGAACAGACGTTGTCGGCGAATTTATTGTGGGCCAGTGCGCTGATTGAAGCTGGTGATCCGCAAACAGCATTGACAATCGTCGAAGAACAACAAGCGGACTACTTACAACAAACAGATTTAGTGCGGTTTTATCTTGCATTATTACTGAATAACCACCGTTTTATTACGGCAAATCAAGTGTGGGAGGCATTACGCCATGCGACGATTGCCCCGCAAGTCATTAAGACGCTTAGAATGATGATTACGGCTGCGGAATTAGAATACCAAGCGAATCACCAAGCAACGATTCAAAAGCAAGCAGAGGGCCTCTATAACCTCACTGCGCACCCATTAGCTGAACAGCTAGCAATGTTGACGCAGGCTGAACAATTACCACGTAATGTTTATGTCACCAGTATTGCGCCCATTTTAACGAATCCTTACAGTCATGCTTTCGTGAAGACGACTGTCATTGAAACGCTCGTCCAGCTGAATATTGAACAATTAGTCACGATGCAATGGTTTGAACAGACAAAAACTTTTGTACCTGCCGATATCCAACTGATGGAGGAGAGCCCGACGTTTAATGCGGTGTTAGCGGCGTTAAATGAGCAGTTAGCCACTGAAGATCCGACTTTGTTAGCACAAGTGATGGCGGATGTTGAGATGGGATTTGCATATTTATATCCTTTTGAAGCTGGAATCATGTATAATCCCACGGAGTGGGCGCAAGCATGGCTCAAACAGTTACTGGGTTCGGATTATACCGCGTCAGTGGTTATTTCAGAAAAGACAGAGGACTGGGTGAAAAAGTTGCAAGAAATGACAGGGAAACTTGATTTTTAGAGTAGAAAACACCTAAATATCGTTTCAAAACTGACTTTTTTTGAGCATTAAGTGTTTACAAACGCGCTCATAGCAGATATAATCATTTTTGAATTCTTCAAGTGTAAAAAAACACTTTGATTTTAGCGCTTGAAGTATTATAATATTATGTAAAGGATTATCAGTTTAGTAAATCTAAACACTGATTTTTTCTTGCGAAAATACAGGAGGTTCGTTTTAATGGCAGAAAAAGCACATTACGAAAGAACAAAACCCCACGTTAACATCGGTACTATCGGACATGTTGATCATGGGAAAACAACTTTAACAGCAGCAATCACAAAGATGTTGGCAGACAAAGGCTTGGCTGAAGCTCAAGACTATGCAAACATCGATGCTGCTCCAGAAGAAAGAGAACGTGGTATCACTATCAACACAGCCCACGTTGAATACGAAACAGAAAACCGTCATTATGCACATATTGACGCCCCAGGACATGCTGATTACGTTAAGAACATGATCACTGGTGCTGCTCAAATGGACGGTGCTATCTTAGTTGTTGCCGCAACTGATGGCCCTATGCCACAAACACGTGAACATATCTTACTTGCTCACCAAGTTGGTGTTGACTACATCATCGTCTTCTTAAACAAGACTGATTTAGTTGATGATGACGAATTAACGGACTTAGTTGAAATGGAAGTTCGTGAATTATTATCAGAATACGATTTCCCTGGTGACGATATTCCAGTTATCCGCGGTTCAGCACTTGGTGCATTGAATGGCAATGCTGACGACGTTAAAGCTGTTGAAGAATTAATGGCTACTGTTGACGAATATATCCCAACTCCAGAACGTGACACAGACAAACCATTCTTGATGCCTGTTGAAGACGTATTTACGATCACTGGTCGTGGTACTGTTGCTTCAGGTCGTATCGATCGTGGCCAAGTTACTGTCGGTGACGAAGTTGAAATCATTGGTTTGAAAGACGAAGTTGCTAAGACAACTGTTACTGGTTTGGAAATGTTCCGTAAGACATTGGATCAAGGTCAAGCCGGCGATAACGTTGGTGCTTTATTACGTGGTATCGACCGCGATAGCATCGAACGTGGCCAAGTTTTAGCTAAACCAGGTTCAATCCAAACTCACAAGAACTTCAAGGGTGAAGTTTATATCTTGAGCAAGGATGAAGGTGGTCGTCATACACCATTCTTCTCAAACTATCGTCCTCAATTCTTCTTCCATACAACTGATGTTACAGGTGTTATCGAATTACCAGAAGGTGTAGAAATGGTTATGCCTGGTGATAACGTAACATTTACTGTTGAATTAATCTCACCAGTTGCTATTGAAAAAGGCCTTAAGTTCACTGTTCGTGAAGGTGGCCGTACTGTTGGTGCCGGTGTCGTTAGTGAAATTATCGACTAATATTCAACCTAGTTGAATCGAAAAACTCGTAGTGTAAAAACTGCGAGTTTTTTTGTGCATTAAATTCGATAAAAGTTGGCCTGAAACGATTAAAATATCGGGTTTTATCGCTTTTTAGACCAATAAATATTTACAATTTAGGTCAAATAGTTTATGCTGATTAAGTATGCAATTGATAGATTGTGAATATAACTGTCGGAGGGAAATTATGTCAGCAAAATGGGAAAAAAAGGGCACCAATGATGGTGAACTAACCTTTGAAATTGATTTAAATAAAATTAGTGAAGGTTTGGACGTTGCGTTCAAACGTGTACGTAAAAATATCAACACACCAGGTTTCCGTAAAGGTAAAATGCCGCGCCAAATCTTTAACAAGATGTATGGTGAAGAAGCCCTTTATGAAGATGCTTTAAATGCAATCTTACCAGAAGCTTATGATGCTGCTGTTAAAGAAGCTGCTATTCAACCAGTTGATCAACCACAAATTAATGTTGAAAAAATGGAAAAAGGCGAACCTTGGGTAATTACTGCTCAAGTCACTGTTAAACCAGAAGTAACTTTAGGCGACTATAAAGGCTTAGAAGTACCAAAACAAAGCCGTCGCATTACAATCAAAGACGTTGATCAAGAAATTGAAAACCGTCGCGAACGTCAAGCTGAATTGGTATTAAAAGAAGACGCAGCTGCTGAAAACGGCGATACTGTTGTCATCGATTATGCTGGTTCTGTAGATGGCGTACCTTTTGATGGTGGTCAAGCAGACAACTATTCATTAGAACTTGGCTCAAATTCATTCATTCCAGGTTTCGAAGATCAATTAGTCGGTCACAAAGCAGACGACAACGTTGATGTTAAAGTAACCTTCCCTGAAGATTACCAAGCAGAAGAATTAGCTGGTAAAGAAGCCATCTTCAAGGTAACAATCCATGAAGTGAAAGCTAAGGAATTACCTGAATTAGATGACGAATTTGCTAAAGATATCGACGAAAGCGTTGATACATTAGACGAATTAAAAGAAAAAATTCGTGAAGAATTAAAACAACAAAAAAATGATGCTGCAGATGCTGCTATCCAAGATACAGCCGTTGCTAAAGCAACTGAAAATGCAACAATCGCTGAATTACCTCAAGCAATGATTGACGAAGAAATCAACAGTCAATTACAACAATACTTAGGTAACATGCAACAACAAGGTATCAACCCAGAAATGTACTATCAAATCACTGGTACAACTGAAGATGATTTGAAGAAACAATTCGCTGGTGATGCTGACAAACGCGTTAAGACAAGTCTTGTACTTGAAGCCGTTGTGGAAGCTGAAAACATCGAAGCAACAGACGAAGAAGTTGCTGCAGAACTTAAGAGTTTAGCTGAACAATACAACATGGAAGAAGCTGCTGTTCGTAGCGTCTTATCAGATGACATGTTAAAACATGATATTGGTGTTAAGAAGGCAATCGAAATCATTGCTGATTCAGCTGTAGAAGTGAAAGACGCTAAATAAGGTCGTCTGATCAATCCAAGCTTTAAATGATGCTAAAAAGCGGGTTCAAGGTGTTTACTTTGGACCCGCTTTTGTGTCATTGACGGTGTGCGAGTAACTTTACTTTATTCTAGACCATAGTTATGCTATAGTCTGAATTACGTTGTAGGGGTGTCTTTTAACGACTCACAGCGGTAAGCGTATATCGAGAAAGGGGAGAATCCCAGTATGCTAGATGATACAGAAACAACTAACGGACCCGTAACGTGTTCGTTTTGTGGGAAGTCGCAAGATCAAGTGAAAAAGATCGTGGCTGGCCCTGGTGTTTATATCTGTAACGAATGTATCGACCTTTGCAAAGAGATTATTGATGAACAGTTTAAAGATGAGGCCTTCAGTGATTTATTAGAAGTGCCAAAGCCAAAAGAAATTTTAGCCATTTTAAATGATTATGTGATTGGTCAAACAGAAGCGAAAAAAGCTTTATCTGTCGCAGTCTACAACCATTACAAGCGGGTCAACCAAATGTCAGTGACCGAAGAAGGCGATACTGAATTACAAAAGAGTAATATTGCGTTAATTGGACCAACTGGTTCCGGGAAGACATTCCTTGCGCAAACCTTAGCGCGGATTTTAAATGTGCCATTTGCGATTGCAGATGCCACGACTTTAACTGAAGCGGGTTACGTGGGTGAAGATGTTGAAAATATCCTCTTGAAGCTGTTGCAAAATGCAGACTTCGATGTTGATCGTGCTGAACGCGGGATCATTTACATCGATGAAATCGACAAGATTGCCAAGAAGAGTGAAAACGTCTCGATCACGCGTGATGTTTCTGGTGAAGGGGTCCAACAAGCCCTCTTGAAGATACTTGAAGGAACGATTGCTAGCGTGCCACCTCAAGGCGGTCGCAAGCACCCACAACAAGAGTTAATCCAAATTGATACGACCAATATTTTATTCATTATTGGTGGCGCCTTTGACGGCATCGAAACGATTGTTAAAAACCGCTTAGGTGAAAAGACAATTGGTTTTGGAAGCAAGAATGGTCAAACTACCAATGAAGATCAAAGCTTAATGCAACAAATTGTAACGGAAGATTTAATGAAATTTGGGATTATTCCTGAATTCATTGGTCGGATTCCGATTACCGCTGCATTGGAAAAACTGACTGAAGATGATTTGGTGCATATTTTAACTGAACCTAAGAACGCGCTTGTTAAGCAATACAGCAAGTTGATGGCCTTGGATAATGTTGAATTAGAATTTACACCAGAAGCACTCCATGCGATTGCACATCTAGCGATTGAACGAAACACGGGGGCCCGTGGTTTACGTTCAATCATTGAAGAAGTCATGATGGATATGATGTTTGATATTCCAAGTCGTGAAGACGTGGCTAAAGTTGTCGTAACGAAAGAAGCGGTGGATGGCGCTGCCAACCCACAACTCTTTTTAGCTGACGGACAAGAAGCGTCATAAAATTAAAAAACTGCCGGGACAAATTAGATTTTGTCGCGGCAGTTTTTTTGCGTTAAGGGACTTTTGAAATGGTGCAATGACGCGATTTAACGGGGTTAAGAAGATGTGTTAACCATGAAACTAGAGAGATGTCAACGGCGCAATAATTATTTATTTATGCTAAACTAACATTCGAAGGAAATAATCGGAGGTTATTATGGAAGTACATGATGTTGAAATGGTGATGAGTGCGGTAGCTGCTTCGCAGTACCCAACTGATCAATTACCTGAAATTGCGTTATCTGGTCGCTCGAATGTCGGTAAGTCTTCATTGATTAATAAATTAATCAATCGTAAGAGTTATGCCCGGACATCTAGCAAGCCAGGTAAGACACAGACTTTAAACTTTTACCGCGTTGAAAACGAACTTTACTTTGTCGATGTCCCTGGTTATGGGTATGCCAAAGTTTCAAAGAAGCAACGTGAGAAGTTTGGGCAAATTATCGAGGCTTATTTAACCAGCCGCTCAAATCTAAAGGGGCTTATTTCATTAATTGACGGCCGTCACGAACCAACCGATGATGATATCGCGATGTACGTTTTTGCGAAGTATTATGATATCCCTGTTTTAGTGGTTGCTACTAAGATGGATAAGATCTCAACGGGGAAATGGAATCGTCAAGAAAAAATCATCAAAGAAGCGCTTGATTTTAATCCAGTCGATCAATTTGTTTGCTTTAGCGCACTGACTGGTGCTGGTAAAGAGACAGTTTGGGAATGGATTGAAAAGCAATGTGCAATAGGGGGACAAGCATAATGGAATTTAATGACTATCAAAAGTTAGCCAACCGAACGTTATATGGTAACGAACAAGTGTTAACTAACTTAGCTTTGGGCTTAGCAAGTGAAAGTGGTGAAGTGGTTGATATCGTTAAAAAATATGCGTTCCAAGGCCACGAACTAGATGAAAAAATGATGTCTAAGAAAATCGGCGATGTGCTTTGGTATTTATCACAAATTGCGGAATGGAATAACCTCGACTTTGATAAAGTCGCGCGCGAAAACATTGAACAATTAAAACAACGCTACCCAGAAAGACACGCAGAATAAAGCGTACAATCGCGTTAACCGAAAGGCGATCGCAAATAAGCACGTTTAAACCAGCAAAAAAGGCGGTAAGACAAAAATGAATTTGTCTTACCGCCTTTTTTGCTGTCTTTGTTTAATGCTTTTCTTTTTGTTCTGCATCTACCTTTTTTAATTTATCAGCTGTTTCTTCAACTTGTGCTTCAACTTTTTGGCGTTCTTCTGGTAGTGATGCGAATTTATCGAATAAACCGGTTAAATCGGTCTTGTTAGTGACTTTTAAGCCCATCGTAATCCCTCTTTTCTAATTTGCATCTATCATACCAGATAATAACGGTTTCGCCAATGATTCACTTTTTATAAATAAATATTGCATAATTATTTAATTGGTTGTATGATAGTCCTAATCAGAGGAGGAGATAATATGACGATTAAAAAATTACTCACTTTCGTTGGGTTACCATTCATGGTAATGTTAACGTTTTTCATGATTCAGCAGCAGCCCGTTTTGGCAGCTGGACAGACGGTTAGCCAAGTGCAAGCTAAAAAAACGTTGGTTTTGGGGACCAGCCCCGATTATGCACCTTATGAATTTTTAGTGAATAAAAACGGTAAGAACAAGATTGTCGGTATGGATATTCAAGTCGCACAGAAGCTAGCTGATGATTTAGGCGTTAAGTTAGTGGTGAAGTCGATGGACTTTGATGCGTTATTGGTTGGTTTGGAAACCGGTAAAGTCGATATGGTTATTTCGGCGATGTCACCAACGGATGAACGAAGCAAGAGTGTTGATTTTTCTGATGTCTATTATCTCGGTGGTCAATCAATCTTAGTCAATAAAGCTGATGCGAAGATTTACCACTCCAAAAATAGTTTTAACGGGAAAAAAGTCGGGGTCCAAACGGGGAGTCTCCAACAAACACTCGCTAAAAAGCAAATTAAAGATGCGCAGATTACGGGCTTGGCCAAAGTCCCAGATCTCGTCCTTGCATTAAAGAGTCATAAAATCGACGGGATTGTGGCGGAAGAACCAGTCGCAACCGCCTATGCAAGTAATGATCCAGAACTCGTTCAAATTAACGGGAAATTTGATTTAGGCGCAGACATGCAAGGATCAGCGATTGCCTTTCCAAAGGATTCGCCAACCTTAGTCGCTGCTGCTAATAAGAGTATCGGGAAAATTAAAAAGCAAAAATTAATTCCGCAATACTTAAAGAACGCGGGTCAACTCATGAAGGTCAATGCGCACAACACTAGCATGTGGCACTATTGGGCATACTTCGCTAAAGGGATTGGCTACACATTATTCATTACGATTGTTTCAATTGCAATTGGGATTTTAATTGGGGTCCTCCTAGCCTTTGGGCGTTTGGCCAAGAATAAGTTGGTGCGTGCGCTGGCAGTCATGTATATCGAATTTGTTCGGGGCACACCGTTGATGATTCAAATCATGTTTGTCTACTTCGGGATTGGTTTATGGGTCAACATTCCAGCACTTTTGGCAGGGGTAATTGCCGTTTCCTTAAATAGTGCGGCGTATGTTGCTGAAATTATCCGTTCAGGGATCAATGCGATCGATGCTGGGCAAACTGAAGCTTCAAGAAGTTTAGGCTTGTCACAACGCGATACAATGCGTTACATTGTTTTACCACAAGCGCTGAAGAATATCTGGCCTGCTTTAGGGAACGAATTCATTTCTTTAATCAAGGAAAGTTCAATCGTTTCCATTATCGGGGTCACTGATTTAATTTATCAACTCAAAGTGGTTCAATCAGCAACTTATAAAGGCGTCGCACCGATTTTTGTTGCGATGGTTATCTACTTTATCATGACCTTTAGTCTCTCGAAACTTTTGAACTACGTGGAAAGGAAGATGCAACATGCTTAAGATTAATCAATTGGTTAAAAAATATGGGGACAACCTCGTGTTAAATGGTGTTAGTGGTGAAGTCCAAGCTGGTCAAGTGATTGTTGTCATCGGCCTTTCCGGTGGGGGTAAGAGTACGTTATTACGGTGCTTGAACCGTTTAGAGGACCCAACAAGCGGTCAAATTCTATTTGAAGGCACCGACTTGATGACGTTATCTGAAAAACAACTTGATCAGATTCGGACAAAGATGGGGATGGTTTTCCAAAACTTTAACCTTTTCCCCAATTTAACTGTCCTCGATAACTTAACATTGGCGCCACAAAAAGTGAAGAAAGAATCAGCGGCCGAAACAACGGCTAAAGCAAAAGCGTTGCTTGAACGCGTTGGTTTAGCGGATAAGGCGGATGCTTATAGTGATCAACTCTCTGGTGGGCAGAAACAACGGATTGCAATTGCGCGGGCATTAGCGATGTCACCCGACGTATTGTTATTTGATGAACCGACATCTGCGCTCGATCCAGAAATGGTCGGCGAAGTCCTCAAGGTCATGCAAGACTTAGCACAAGAAGGGATGACAATGGTTGTTGTCACCCACGAAATGGGGTTTGCGCGCGAAGTGGCGGATGAAGTCTGGTTCATGGCAGATAGTCAAATTGTCGAAAAAGGGACCCCCGAAGCCATTTTTGACCATCCGCAAGAAGAACGGACGCAACAATTTTTAGCCAAGGTCCTAGCACAATAGTTGCAATTTAGCCAAAAACACGTAAAATAGAAAGACGAACACTTGTTTTGAATTAAAGGAGTGGTGTTTTTGGCAAGCGAACACATTGAACATAAATTAGCACTCTTACCCGCATTACCTGGTTGTTATATCATGAAGGATATCAATGCCAAGATTATCTATGTGGGTAAAGCAAAAAATCTTAAAAACCGCGTGCGCTCGTATTTCAAGAGTAGTCACGAAGGAAAAACGGCCAAATTGGTCTCTGAAATTGTCGATTTTGAAACAATCATCACATCGACAAATAAAGAGGCCTTTTTGTTGGAAATTACGTTAATCCAGAAACACCAACCTTACTTTAATATTAAACTTAAGCGGGGCACAGGCTACCCCTACATTAAAATTACGAATGAACGCGATCCGCGCCTACTGATCACGGGGGATGTCAAAAAAGATGGCGGCTTTTATTTTGGCCCTTATCCGGACGTGTATGCCGCCCAAGAAACATTGCGATTCTTACAACGGGTTTATCCTTTACGACGCTGTCAGGGACATCAAGGGCGGCCCTGTTTGTATTATCATATGGGTCAATGTTTGGGCGCGTGTTTCAAAGAAGTGCCTGAGAGTGTCTATGCGGCCCAAATCAAGGAGATTAAACGTTTCTTGAATGGGCAAGTTGATCCGGTTAAAAAAGAACTGACGGCCAAGATGACTACGGCTGCTGAAGAGATGCAGTTTGAACGCGCCGCAGAATTGCGCGATCAACTCCACTACATTGAAGCCACCGTTGAAAAGCAGAAAATTATTTCTAACGATAATACCCCGCGCGATTTATTTGCCTTTTATTTGGATAAGGGCTGGTTATCGATTCAAATCTTCTTCATCCGCCAAGCACGGTTGATTCGGCGTGAAAAGCGGCTCTTCCCGTGTGTCAGCACACCTGAAGAAGAATTGGCAACCTTTATTTTACAATGGTACAACCGCAAGAATAATGTGTTACCCCGCGAAATTCTGGTTCCAGAAGGGGTCGAAAAGAAAGTACTCACCGAAATTTTGAATGTGCCGATTCGCACGCCGCAACGTGGTGAGAAAAAAGCGTTGATGGAAATGGCGCAGAAAAATAGTCGGCTTGTGTTGGAAGAGAAGTTCCGTTTATTGGAACTCGACAACCGCAAGACCGTTGGGGCGCAAGATGAGATTATGGACGCGCTTGGCTTACCACATGGCCACGTCATTGAAGCATTTGATCATTCGCATATTCAAGGGACTGATCCTGTCTCAGCGATGGTCACGTTTGTTGATGGTCGTGCCGAGAAGAAACTCTATCGCAAGTATAAGTTAACGCAAACGACAGATCGTGCAGGCGCCAACGAAGATGCCAATACGCGGGAAGTCATTTTCCGGCGGTATTCGCGATTGCTCAAAGAGGATAAACCACTGCCTGATTTGATTTTAATGGATGGTGGAATTGTGGAGCTCAATGCGGCTAAAGACGTCTTAGAGAACGAATTAGGGCTATCAATTCCCGTTGCAGGGATGGTCAAGGATAATCATCACAAAACCGCCTCGTTGTTATATGGGGAAGTTGATCAAGCCATTCAGTTGGATCCAAAGAGCCAAGGGTTCTACTTACTAACGCGGATTCAAGAGGAAGTCCATCGTTTTGCCATCAGTTTCCATCGCCAATTGCGGGGAAAGAACTCCTTGAGTTCTAAACTCGATGATATTAAGGGGGTTGGTCCTAAGACGCGGACGAAACTCTTGAAGAACTTTGGCTCGATGAAGCATATTAAAGATGCGTCTGTTGAAGAACTTGAAGCACTCGGGATTTCTAAGACTGTGGCGCAAACGATTAAATTATCACTTTAGGCGTGTGTTTGAAGCGGTTTGACTTTGAGAATTAACCTAAAATGGGACTTATGACGTTTTTTGTCATAAGCCCCATTTTGTAGTTGTGAGTTAACGTTTTTTATCGATAGCCTCTTTTATCTGACTGGTGGAATATGGTACGCTTATGTTAGTTTGAACGAGGACGTGAGTGGGATGCAGGAAAAAGCACTTTTTAAAAATGGTCTCGGGATTATCATTGGCGCCTTGATTTATGCGGTGGCGATTAATGATTTCCTGATTCCTCATCATATTGGTGAAGGTGGCGTGACTGGCTTAACGGCGATTGGCTACTATGCGTTAGCAATTCCGCCAGCTGCTACGAATTTGGTTTTAAATGGTTTGTTGGTGATTGTCGGTTTTAAGTATTTGGAGAAGCAAACCATTTGGTATTCGGTCTGGGCGGTACTCTGGATTTCTATCTTCTTGCGGCTCCCGCATTTTATCGGCTACCATACGACACAGACGATCATTCCGACGATAATTGGTGGCGTCTTGATGGGGGTTGCCATGGCGATTATTATTCATTGCCAAGGAACGATTGCTGGTAGTACGATCTTAGCGAAGATTGCCAATCGCTATTTAGGGATTCAAAACGGCTCTGCGATGCTTTTTTTCGATTTAATTGTCGCCATTCCATCCGGCTTCATTATCGGCTTCCAAAATATGCTCTTAACGATTATTGAATTGTATTTATCAGCAGTCGTTTTGAATAAATTATTGGCTAAATTTGGGGCAAAACGCGCGGTGACGATTATTTCGGATCAATATGCAACGATTGCCCAAACATTGTCGACACAATTCCACCAGGGCATCACGATCATTAAAGCGCAAGGGTACTATAGTCAAAATGACCGGCCGATGCTGTATGTCATTTGTACGGCCAAACAACTCGCGACGCTCGTACCGGTGGTCTCAACGATTGACCAGCAGGCGCTAGTAGTAGTCGAAGAAGTCCGCAGTGTCCAAGCAGAACAATTGAAACAGCTTCTTTAGAAACACCGTGGTTGACCATGGTGTTTTTTATTCGCTAAAATTAGTTTTATATAGTAATATATAATTAATGTTGATATAAAAACAATTTAGGAGTGGACGGGATGAAAACCAAAAAGGGTGGTTATTTAACGTTGAAGATTCGCTTATTAAATACCCGACTTTTTAATCGTTATTTAACAGCTGATCCACGCGCGTGCTATAACGCTGAACAAGGGAAAATTTTGTCAGCATTGTGGGATCATCATCCGCAAACTGCGACGGAATTGGCACAAGTGACTGGCTTAGCCAATAGTAGTTTATCATTGATGTTGCGGCGTTTAGAGGAACAGGGATTATTGATGAGTGAGCAATCGCCACTTGATAAGCGCAAGCGGGTCTTTGACTTAACTGAACAAGGCGCTAATCAGCAACAGGTCGGTGATGACGTTAGTCAACGATTGAGCGCCGTTTTTTACAAGGGCTTTTCGGATGCTGAAGTGGCAGCTGTTGATGGTTATTTGGAACGAATTTTAGCGAATTTAGAAGCAGAGGCGGCCGTTTTTAACCGTCAAGCAAAAGGGGAGCGAACCAATAATGACAATTGAACAACCAACGCAGATTGAAGTGCGTGGCGGGAACGTCAATAACTTGAAGAATATTAATGTCGATATTCCGTTGAACCAATTTGTGGCGATTTCGGGGCCGTCTGGTTCAGGAAAAAGTTCGCTTGCAATGGGGATTTTGTATGCGGAAGGCTCACGGCGTTATTTAGAGGCGTTGTCGACGTACACGCGGCGCCGAATCACGCAGAATAAACGCTCACAAGTCCAAGAAGTGCGGCATATTCCATCAGCGATTGCACTTCGGCAACGACCAAGTGTGCCATCAGAACGGTCAACTGTTGGTTCGATGAGTGAGATTTTTAATGTCGTCAGATTGATTTTTTCACGGTTAGGGGCGACACGTTGTCCAAATGGGCACGTGATTCAACCAAGTCTAAAAATTGCCCAAGCGATGGATTTAGCTGGCGATAAAATGGGGGTTATTACGTGTCCTACTTGCCAAGTGTAGTTTATGGCTAAATCGGCCGAAGACTTTGCCTTTAATTCAGCTGGCGCCTGCCCAGAATGTCATGGGACGGGGCAGATTCAAACGTTAGATGATCGCAAAATCATCGCGGATGAAAATCTCAGTATTGAAGACGGAGCGATTGCCTCATGGCGATTGCCGGGCCGGAATTTCATGCCAACCGTTGCTGCCCACATTGGGGTCCGAATTGATGTCCCTTACAAGGACTTGACGGCCAAGGAAAAAGAAATTGTCCTGCATGGTAAACGGGCGAAGTATGCGGTTGATTTCCATACCTCAACGGGCCGTGTGTTTAGTACGGAGAATACCCTCTATGAAAATGCTTATGACGCTGTTTATGAATCGCTAAAATCGGTTAAAAGTGATCGGGCAATGGCTAAAGTCAATTCATTTTTCCATTTTTCAACCTGTCCAACGTGTCATGGGACCCGGTTAAATCCGGCATTACTGACCCAAACAGTTGGCGGACAAAACATTGCAGCAGTTTCTAATTTGACGTTAGGCGCATTAGAAGATTGGGTGCGTGCTACTAAGGCCGACTTACCGGATGAAATGCAGCAAATGGCGACAATTTTATTTAAGAACCTATTAGAAACACTGCAACCGTTACTAGAATTAGGGTTGGATTATTTAACGTTGTCGCGCAATGGGAATACATTGTCGACTGGCGAGCTCCAACGGATTCAATTGGCGCGGACGTTGCGAACAGCGACAACTGGTGTGTTGTACGTTTTAGATGAACCATCGATTGGGCTGCATCCTGACAGCGTCGAAGGGCTAATTCATATTTTCCGGCAGCTAGTGGCACAAGGCAATTCGTTAGTGGTAGTTGATCATGAAGTGAATATCATCAGTCAAGCGGATTGGGTGATTGAAATTGGGCCAGAAGCTGGGCGCAAAGGGGGACAAGTGATTGCCCAAGGGAAACCCGCGGATTTGATCCAGAATCCACAGTCCCTGATTGGCCACTATATCGCTGGTCGAGCGAACATCTTATATCCTAAAGTCACTGCTGTAACGACTGGTGAGTAGACAACGATGACGGTTGGCCAATATTTTAATCTGCATGATGTCACAATCAAAGTGCCAGATAACCAAATTACGGCGGTTTCTGGGTTTTCCGGCGCCGGGAAGACGAGTTTGATTCTAGATAGTTTAGTGCCAGCAATTGAAGCGCACCACCAACATGAGCAATTACCCGAGCAGGTCACCCAGTTGACGACCGATTTAACGTCAGTCGTCAGCATTGATGCCAAGCCGGTTGGTAAGAATACACGCTCAACACTCGCGACTTATACGAGTATCATGAACAATCTGCGGAAATTATTTGCTGGTTTACCAGAATCACAAGCGCATCATTATGGGATCGCGCACTTTTCGTATAACAATAAAGAAGGCGCCTGTCCGAACTGTGGTGGGTTAGGCAGCATTATTTTGGATATTCAATATTTGCCAGACATGGAAGAAACCTGTCCAGAATGTCATGGTAACCGCTACAAACCAGAGATTGAAGCCATCAAGTGGCAAGGCTATAGCATCGTTGATCTATTGGCTTTATCGGTGGAAGAAGCAATCCCGGTCTTTGCAGATGTGCCAGCAATTCAAAAGGAACTTAAGATTCTCAAAGAAATTGGCTTAGCTTATTTACACCTTGGTGAAAGTACACCGAGTCTTTCGGGTGGCGAAGCACAGCGCTTAAAACTCGCAACGCATTTGAATAAAAAACGGGCGGGCACTTTATTCGTCTTCGATGAACCTTCTGTTGGCTTGCATCCGCGCGATGTTGAAACCTTAGTAGGCGTCATCAACCAGCTAAAATCCAAGGGTGCCACCATTATGATGATTACCCACGACCTTGATTTGATGACCAATGCCGATTACCTGATCGACTTGGGGCCTAAAGGTGGTAGTCAAGGGGGCCAAGTGATGGCGATGGGTGCACCATTTGAGCTTGTTGCCTCAGACGCGGAGAGTTTAACCTTAAGTTATTTACGGGCACATTTTAAGAAGTTTCAATTAACAACAACTAAAGTGGGGTGAAAAAATGGGACAAACCTCTTTGTTTGATCAAGAGATGGCGATGAATGCGCCGCTTGCTAATCGGGTCCGACCGTCTGATTTAGACAGTTTTGTCGGTCAGAAGCATTTAGTCGGACCAGGCAAGTTTTTACGCGAAATGATTGATAAAGATCAAGTGACTTCGATGATTTTCTGGGGACCACCCGGCGTTGGGAAGACCACGTTGGCGGAGATTATCGCGCGCAAGACGGCTTCGAAATTTATCACGTTTAGTGCCGCGATGAATGGGATCAAAGAGATTCGGAAGATTATGAATGAAGCCGAAGAAAACCGCCAACTGGGTGAGCGGACGATTGTCTTTATTGATGAAATTCACCGGTTTAACAAGGCGCAACAGGATGCTTTTTTACCGTATGTTGAAAAAGGCAGCATTATCCTAATTGGTGCGACAACCGAAAATCCGTCGTTTGAAATCAATTCAGCGTTGCTGTCGCGTTCACGCGTTTTTGTGCTAAAGCAATTGACGGAAGCGGACATTATTGAGTTGCTACAACGGGTTTTAAAGGCGCCCCAAGCCTTCCCGGATTTAACGGTTCATATCAGTGATGAATTATTGAAGCAAGTCGCCATCTTTTCGAATGGGGATGCACGGACGGCGCTGAATATTTTAGAAATGTTAGTTATTAATAGTGATGTGCAAGACCATCAAGTGACCGTCGATGGCGATCTATTGGGGGAACTGCTAAATAAAAAAACCGCCTATTATGATAAAGACGGTGAGGAACACTATAATATTATTTCGGCTTTGCATAAGTCGATGCGCAATAGTGATGTCGACTCAGCGATTTATTGGTTGGGGCGGATGATTGACGGTGGCGAAGACCCGATTTATATTGCTCGGCGGCTCGTTCGTTTTGCGAGTGAGGACATTGGTCTGGCCGATAACAATGCATTGAATTTAGCAATGAACGTCTTTCAAGCTTGTCAGGCGATTGGCTTACCGGAATGCGACGTGCATTTAACACAGTGCGTGATTTATCTATCGCTTGCGCCGAAATCAAACGCCACTTATAAGGCGCGGACAGCGGTGCAAAAGGATATTAAAAAGACGATTGATGAACCCGTGCCATTGCACTTGCGTAATGCGGCGACGAAATTGATGAAGGAAGTCGGTTACGGCAAAGGATATCAACTCGCACATTTCTACGATGATAGATTGACCACGATGCCAACTAGACCAGAGAGTATCGCCGACCATATTTATTACCGGCCGACCGAACAAGGCAATGAAACGCGGATGAAACAACGTTTGAATTACATTAATGAATGGAAACAAAAGCACAATACTGATTTTCAAGATAAATAAAAAGTCGCAGTCATTTGACTACGACTTTTTAAATTAAGCTTCTTTTGCCACTGGACGCCAGAGGCCTAAGATTAGGGCACTGACAAATGTTCCGATTAACACGGCAAGCACAAAGAGTAGGCCGTGGTTGGCAAGTGGTGCCACGAAGATCCCACCATGTGGTGCAGGGACAGTGATTTGCCATAATTGGGTTAAACCACCACCGATTGCTGAACCGATAACACTTGAAACAATCACGTGTAATGGATCTGATGCAGCAAATGGAATGGCACCTTCAGTAATGAATGAAATCCCTAATACATAGTTTGCGAAGGCTTGTTTTCGTTCACTACCGGTAAATTTGTTTTTGAAAATAGTAGCAGCAACCGCGATTGCCAATGGTGGGACCATCCCACCAGCCATGACAGCGGCCATCAATGAACCATCTTTGGTGGTTGTGAAGACACCGATTGCGAAGGTATAAGCAGCCTTGTTGAAAGGACCGCCCATATCAACGGACATCATGCCACCTAAAATCGCACCAAGTAGTAATGCGTTACCAGCCCCTAAGTGTGTTAAGAAGGTACTCAACCAGAGGTTAATTTGAGCAAAGACTGGGTTGATCATGAAGTACATAATAAAGCCAACAATCAATAGTCCTAATACAGGGAATATTAAGATTGGTTTTAAACCATCAAGGGTTTGTGGCAAGTTCTTGAAGACTTTCTTCAAACCAACGATCACCCAACCAGCGATGAACCCAGCAGCTAAACCGCCAAGGAATCCGGCTGGACTCTTTGAAGCAAGGACACTGGCTGTTGCTTGGCTAGCCATGTAGCCCCCGACAAATCCGGGCATTAAGGCAGGCCGATCACCGATTGAAATCGCGATGTAAGCAGCAAGGACCGGAATTAAGAAGTTAAAGGCATTATTGCCTAATGAGTTCAAGAAAATAAAAGTGGTTGAATGTGCGCCAACGGTTTGTTCCAAAAGGAATGAGATGGCCATCAAGATCCCACCACCGACAACGAATGGTAACATGTTTGAAACACCATTCATTAAATCTTGGTAGATGCGACTCCAAAGGTTTTTCTTGTCAGCTGAAGCTTCTTCGCTTGATTGGCTTTCAGTTGCGTGATAGATTGAGCCTTCCTCATCCAATGTTTTTTGAATCAATTCAGCTGGTTTCTTGATGCCGTCGATCACGGGACGGTTCAAGAGATGTTTACCATCAAAACGAGGCATATCGACTTTCTTGTCGGCAGCGATGATAACCCCTGTTGCGCGGTTAATATCGTCAGCGGTTAATTGGTGTTTAACGCCTTCAGAACCGTTTGTTTCAACTTTAATGTCGATGCCCATTTTAGCAGCTGTTTCTTTCAAGGCAGCTTCGGCCATGTAAGTGTGGGCAATCCCAGTTGGGCAGGCTGTGACAGCAACGATGAATGGTTTTTGATCATCAGCTGGCGTTGCGGCTGCGGCTTGTGCTTTAGCGGCTTCTTCAGCTTCTTCCTTCGCATCTTCTGCGTCTTTAGCAGCTTGAGCCTTAGCAAAGAGCGTTTGCACGTCTTCTGGTGTTTGGGCTTGTTTCAAATCAGCGACTAATTGTGGGTTGATTAAAAGGGATGAAAGACCAGCCAAGGCTTGTAAATGCGTATCGTTAGCGCCTTCTGGAGCGGCAATCATGAAGAACAAGTAAACGGGTTGGCCGTCTAGTGCGTCATATTCAACACCGTTTTGACTTTTAGCGAATAGCACAGTTGCGCGTTGAACGGCACTGTCTTTTGCATGGGGCATTGCAATCCCTTCGCCAATTCCAGTTGATGATTGGGCTTCACGAGCCAAAATATCTTTACGATAGAGGGCGTCATCTGTGATAACACCGATGTCTTTATAGCGGGCAACCATTTCATCAACAGCGGCTTCTTTAGTCGTTGCTTGTAAATCCATGATCATCGCATCTTTTAAGAGTAAATCTTGGATGTTCATAATAAATCTCCTTTGTATTTAAAATTAATCAACTTGTGTGATTTCAATTTGAGGTAAGAGTTCGTTAATCTTAGCGCTAGTGGCTAAATCTTCAGAAAAGGCGGTGGCACTACCACAAGCAAGACTTGTTTTAAAAGCGGCGAGTGCATCGTGATGTTGTGCGAATGTGCCGACAAAACCGGCGATCATTGAATCACCAGCCCCAACGGAATTAATCACTGTCCCTTTAGGTGTACCACCGAGGTAAGCGTGGTCTGGTGTGATTAAAAGGGCACCGTCACCGGCCATTGAGACCAAGACATGTTGGGCACCTTGGTCTAATAATTTGCGACCAGCGGCGATGATTTCACTTTGGTTGGCAAAGTGTGTGTCGAACAGTTCGGCCAATTCGTGATGGTTGGGTTTGATGACCAATGGTTTTTCAGCCAATGTGTCTAACAAAGCTTGACCGGTTGTATCAATTACAAATTCAGCGTTGTGCGCTTGAATCAATGGGATTAAGTCTTTGTAGAAACTAGCTGGTAAATTAGGTGGCAAACTCCCAGACATGAAGACAATATCGCCGGCTTCCAGCTTAGCCAGTTGTTGTTTCAAGTTGGCAACGGCTTCTGCTGAAATGTGTGGGCCTTGACCGTTAATTTCAGTTTCTTCAGTATTGTCTTTTAACTTCACGTTAATCCGGGTGTCTTCTTCGACTTCAGTGAATCGACAGTCGATCGAAGCGTTGTTGAGTTTGCTTTGAATGAATTGACCAGTGAAGCCACCGACAAAGCCGAGGGCAACGCTTGGTAATGCTAATTCGGCAAGGATGCGTGAAACGTTAATCCCTTTACCACCGGGGAGCTTAACGTCAGATTGGACGCGGTTCACGTTACCGGTATTTAGTTTTTCAAGTTGAATGACGTAATCGATTGATGGATTCGCCGTAATCGTATAAATCAAGATAAAACCTCCTGGATTTCTGTGTGTGAATGATAGTGTTTGTAAACAGATGGTGACAATTGATCAGTAATCAATTGGACTTGTGCCAATGGGGCAAACTTACTGAACGAAACAGCGTCGAATTTTGTGTGATCCGCCAAAACCATCGTTTGGTTCGCTTGTTGAATCGCAAAGCGCTTTAGAGTGGCTTCTTCTGGATCAGGGGTGGTTAGCCCAGCTTCAACATCGATACCGTTTGTGCCAAGAATCGCCTGATTGAATTGGAATTGCAAAAGGGTTTCTAAAGCAGCCGCACCGACCATCGCTTTGGTTTTGCTCTTAACACGCCCACCTAATAGAAAGGTTTGAATTTGGTGATCGGCTAAGAGAGAAGCGGTATCAACCCCATTGGTGACGACCGTCAAATTCATTTCAGGTCTTAAGTAGGGGATGATTGCCTGGGTCGTTGTGCCGGCATCTAAGTAAATGACGCAGCCTTGTTGGATTTGTGCTGCGGCAAACTTAGCAATCGCGTTTTTTTCATGAACGTTCTTGCCGTTTTTTTCAATCTGGCCAAGTTCTTCTTGTAACGTGTTGATGCGCTTAGCACCACCGTGAATTCGAGTAGCAAGCCCTTGTTCTTCGAGCAATTGCAAGTCACGACGGACAGTTGATTCAGAAGCGTTCAATAACTGGCACAAAGATTGCATCTTAACGACGTCTTGTTGCTTTAAAAGTTGTAATATCGCTTGGTGACGTTCTTCTGTTAACATGACAAAACCTCCGTAGCATCATTATGACATCGTTTCCATTAAAAAGCAATCGAAATATTTCAAAAACATTCAAAAACCATCAAAACGCTGATATAGACCG
>ENA-UOYX01000046-UOYX01000046.1-food-metagenome-genome-assembly--contig:-NODE-46-length-50631-cov-5.421247_pt1 | contig 50631 bp, 80 predicted proteins | sample MGYA00249880_ERZ772718 | MGnify/ENA primary metagenome ERZ772718 (study PRJEB29005, sample SAMN08379458) | food metagenome | isolation source: cheese spiked with Escherichia coli O157 | study: EMG produced... | reverse complement strand
CCTGCTCTGCCTGCTCTGCCTGCTCTGCCTGCTCTGCCTGCTCTGCCTGCTCTGCCTGCTCTGCAGGTTTATCGTCGGTGGCTGGCGTGGAGACTTCAAGCTCCTGCTCTTCAACTTCGCCAACTACTGAAACGCGTCCAGCGAAAGCTGGCGGCACATCAACCGCAACAAACTCATGACCAACCGGCAGTTGCTGGAATACGCCGTCAATCGTTCCCCAGCAGCCAGTTTTCTCGACTTTTAACTTTTTCATGCTCTCTCCCGAAGAAAAGGGGCCGAAGCCCCTCAACCCTGTGCGTTGAACACTTTAGAGCGACCGTTGAAATCGCGCTTAATCTGCAGACCGACAGCACTCCAGACCAGAGAGTTGTAGTTGTCGAACGGGTTCTGGCGCGGGATCATGAAGGTGCCCACCGGCGCGGCAATGCGCGTTTTGATGTACTGCGAATTGCGCACGTACGCGATGAAGTGGTTACCTGTCAGCTTAAAGGTCTGGTTAACAGACTCAATACGGCCGTAGCGCAGGATGTACTCCAGCACGGTGCCTTCTTTGAAGCCGGCAGCGGAGGAATATGGTTTGCTCATGTTGCGCATGATGTCAGGCGACACCCACACCTTCACCTTCTCCTGCACGTAGTTATCGTCCAGGAGCTTCGCGAATGGGCCGGTGAAGAATGCGACCATCTCGTCAGGGGTGGCGGTGGTCAGGTCGATATTCAGACCGGACGCACTCAGATCCACCTGGTTGGTGTTGGCGTGGTTGGTGATGCCTGCGCCAACATACCCCTTCACCTTCACTTTCGCATCACCTGAAAGCATGTAGTCGGCCATATCCTCGCGGATAGCCGCAACGTGCGCTTCCTGATCGTCAGCCATCGCGTCGAGGTTCTCCGACTGCATGCCGTTCCATTCACGCCATTCACGGCCGTAGCCGGTGTTGAAGATCGGGATTGGGTCACCAGCTTCGTCATAGATGACTTTATCCAGCTCTTCCGGCACGTGCCCCGTCAGTGAGCGATGAACCTTGCCAGCGTCACTGGAAACGCGGTACAGCGCCGCCGTCTTGCCGATAGAAATCGGTGTACCGAGACCGAGCAGATCATCCAGCAGGCCGTTGCCTTCGTCATTACGGAAGACTCGGGTGGTGATGTTGTCCACTTCGCGCCAATAGTCTTTGGAAATCAGCGCGGCCTGGTTAACTTCCAGCGCGCCGCCGTACTGGGCGGAAATGGTGTTCTGGTTGATATTGAAGGATTCACGCTGCATCAGCAGCTGATTCCATGCCTGCTTCACCTGGTTGTGCTCGGTGATCAGCTTTTTGTTGAATACGATCATGCTCATGCGGTTGCTTTCCCTGATTTGCGAACTTTCACGAGCTGAGCTTCAGCGCCAACGGTGATTTTTTCGCGTGAATAGAAGAGGACCTGGTCGGTAGCTGGCGTTGTTGCCTTGGCAAGCGTGCCGTCACCGGCAGAAACCAGGCCTTCGTTTTCCAGCAACACTTCACCTGCTTTGACCAGCATGTGGTAATCCACATCGTCTTCGCACATGATGGCCGCGCCGGTATCACCTGCAGGAACCGAGTCGCGAATGTCACCGCCGCCGATATAGTTGTGCTGAAGAGCCAGAGCAACGCCTGCACCACCAGCGACATTGTGAACCGCCAGTTTCCCGGTGCTGTCGAGCATCACCAGTGAGCCGGGCTTCACGGCCGCCGCCATGATTGCTTCAATGACCTGCGGGTCATTCTTACGGGCCGGGCCCGCGATTACGGTATGGAAACGAGGTGCGAGAGCCATTATTCAGGTGCCTCCATGTTAAGGATTTCACTCTGAGCGCCATTCCCCAGGAATGCAGGGTTCAGACCGGTGCTGGTCTGGCACTGTGAGTACAGGTCGTTCAGCGCTTCGCCAGCCAGCGAGTTGATCGCCGCTTCGGTCATGAACGAGAATTTCGCTTTAACCGCATCGCGCTTGGTTTTCAGGTCGCTTTCTGCGTTCGCCTGCAGCTGAGATTTCAGCGTGCTGATTTCATCGGTAAGCGGCTTCAGTGCCAGATTCACTGCGGCAGTAATAGCGTCGGAGTTAATCTGGGCCTGGCCCGGGCCGCCGCCGCCATCTTTCTTCTGCATCTGCTGGTTGTAGGCATCCCAGACCTGATCGTCGGTCAGCCCCTCGGTTTTAACGCCTGCGGCATTGAGCGCGGCGATCATCTTCTCTTTCATCGGGTTTGTTTCTCCGTTGGTTTTGACTTCGTACTCAGTTGGTTTGCGCACGACTTCTACTGGATCGCCGACAAGCGTTACGACCTTGTCAGAGATTAGGTACTTCTGGTCGAAGAGCTTCGGCTTGGCGTTTTCGCCATCCTCTTCATAAACGAAATGGTCTGGCCATACGCTGACGACGTAGCGCCACTTTTTGTCGTCCTGCTTGATGGACATGCGCAGCGCCTGGTAGATGTCGTCGAATGACATCTCTGAAGCGTTGCTGATGAAGAACTTCACTTTGTTCCACCAGCCGTCTTTCATGCTGTTGGCAGCATCGATGAGGCTCGTCGCTTCAACATCAGCCTCTTGTCCGTCAGCGTTGACGAACATACCGACACCTTCTTCAGGCGTCCCGGCGCCGGGCTCGTCGAGCAGGATCGCAATGTGGTCGAACTGCATGTTGTGAGCGACCCAGGAGTATTTCTTCTGTTTCGATTCCCCTGCCTTTTGCTCTTTGTTCAGCAGCAGTCCGGTGGAGACATGAATCGGATCGGCGTTATTGCCGGAAATCATGTCGTCCAGGCGTTGGATAAGGCGCTTACCGTCAGGCTTGGTATCTGCTACAGCCTTATTGACGTAAACGTCCATCACGACCTTATCGTTGGCCTTGCTGACGTTCTGAGCCCATGCCCCGGCGTAGTAATCGTTGACCGCCTGCGGGTCGTTGGCGCTGACGTATTTGCCGTTCACCATAGGGTGGCCGATCGGCATTAACTTGCGTTCCATCGTCTGGTAGCTGTTGTTAATCTCCTCCGCCGGGTACAGCCCGCCATTCATCACGATGTCATCGACGATCGGGACTGCACCACGAATGACGTAGTGTTCCTGGCCGTTGATGGTGGTCGTTGAGATGTTGGAGGCGTTGATGGCGAGGGATTTAACGTGGATGCTGGATAGCTTCACGTTGCGTCCTCATTGGTGGATTTCAGGCATTAAAAAAGGCCGCCGTGGCGACCTTCTGTTGTTCATATTCACTGATTATAAAAATCGCTCTGTATCGACAGACTCTTCAATTTTTTTGACAATAAAATCAAAGACATTGGTAAAATCAGTCTTATCCGTAACTTTCCTGCAACCAACGCTTTCCCCACAGATATCCATAGTGTAGCTATCGTCTTTCCCCCAGAAAAGACATTCAAATATCTCCGACTTCACATAAATTTCACTATTGTATTTCGAAAGATTTATCTGAACAAAGAAACGCAAGCTGGGCTTTTGGCCATCTACTTTTTCAAAATTTCTTACTAATTCATCTTCAACTTCTTCTCGAACTTTGTTACCAACCAAGACGATAGGGTACTTATTTTTATCATGATCATCACAAAGTTCCATACCTTCAACGCCAAGATAATCAATAAGTTTGGGCTTGAATAGGGTAAGGCGCTCCTTGAGATCGTCCCAGTAACGTTGTTCAGTTTCTTTGTATTCTGTTAACTTTTTTTGAACGCGATTATATAACGACATATTATCCTCCTGTGTGTAGGGCTTTAATATGTCTAGAAAAAAACATTGGTTCAACTACCATTTTTCCATTGTTTTCGCTCCTTCTCCAATTTCTCAGCAAGCCCCTCATTGAAGATGCTGCCGTCGTCGTTGAGCAGCACCGGGATCTGGCTGCAATAGCAGTTGTACCGGTTCCCATTCTCAGCGTAGAAGTCCCGCACCTCTTCGGTGGTGTAGACCTTGCCGTGACGGCTGGCGTGCCAGGTGCGCGTAGTTGGCTTGAGCGCTGACAGCCACAGCAGGCCGGTATTCAACCCCAGCCGGTCAGCAGCCCAGTCGGTTTCGCTCCATTGTGCCTGCCGCAGTGCACCGACCTGCTCAGTCTGAGCGATGGTCTTTGCCTTCGACATAGACACATCGAGGCGCTTGCTGATGACACTGGCCGTCTCGCGAGGATTCACGCCGCGCGCTACTGCATCGGTGATGATGTTGGTCAGGTCGCCGCGGGCGGTGTCGCTGATAACCTTCCAGTCACTGAACGTTGTCAGCCTGGCCGACGCTATCTGGTTCAGATAACCGGGACTGCTTAAAAGCTGCTGTAGCGTTGTCTGGCTGGCGTACACCTGCGACTGCTGTGAGAGGTTGTTGAAGGCCTCCAGCGTGCCGCGCTGCGCTTCTGCGACGACGTAATCCATCGCCCACAGGTTCTGCTCGCCACCATCCAGCAGGTAATCGTCGAGAATGCCCTGCACCGCCTCAAGCAGGTCAGCCAGTTCCTGCGCTGACATGTCGTAGACGAACTTACCGGCGTTGACCTGGTAGAGCCGCATATCCGCGCCGTTGTCGTGGCAAAGGAAGTTCCAGTTATGGCTGTTAACCTCTCGCTCTCGCCCGATAAGGCGCTGGTCGAACAGGGCTTTCAGCGCCACCTTTATCGCGTAATACCGATCCTCAATGTCGCGCTCCATCTTGCTGACGGACTTGCGCGACATTGTGGGATCAACTTTCGACCGTGGTATCACCGGACTTTTCGGCTTCTGATTCTGGGTCGGCCAGTGGATCAGGCTTTGGCTGGTTGCCATCTGGCGGCACCTCATCATCAAGTTCAGGCAGGGCTTGCAGTTCGCCCGCTGCGCGTATCTCATTTTCTGTGATAGCAGAGCGGCCAAAGGCGTTCGTCGACTTCACGGCTACGTCGGCGAGTTTATCCATGTTGGCAATCTTCTCTGCCTGGCTCGGAGCCAGCAGATCAGACCATCCGACGGTAATTTCCTCACCTGCCGCTGGGGGGATAAAGCCAAACTCCCAGAATCGGGTAACGATGTCCGTTATCAGGTCTGTCAGGAACCCAGTTCGACGGCTCATTCGGGTCTTGGCCCAGTCCTTCGCATCCTCGGTACTGGCCCGCTCGCCCGTCTGCATGCCTACCAGGACTTTGACCGGGATCGGCACGGTGGCGCAAAACTCATTCAGAATGGTTCGCCACGTGGGTTCAGGATCTGCCGCTGCAACCGAAAGCACGCTGACATCGCCCTCCTGCATCATCACAGCGCTATCAGAGCTGTCGTTAAGGCGTCGCACCTGCCCATCAAGGGCTTCGGATAGCTGAGATTCTGAAAAACCAAGAGCCTTAGCCAGCGCTGAGAAGTTTGTTTTGGCGCTGAAGTTGAAGTTGAGCTGGCGGCTGGCGTTTTTAAAGAACCCCTCGGCGGCACCGCCGGAGACCTTCTCGCTGTCCATGATTTTATGGAAACCGGCAGCAAGCATTGATTCGCCAGAGTAGAGGCGGCCATCATCTGAACCTTCAGCAAGGATAATTACGCGGTCAGGATGGACGTTGATGATGCGCCCGGGCTGCCCACCAACTTGCTGTTGTACCGGAATTTCAGTAAACGAGTACATGGTGATGTCACCATAGTTCTCGCTGCTCTGATCTTCGTTGTAAGTGACAGGCTCAATCTGTGCCTCCCACACCGGGATCAACTTAACCAGCGCCTTTTCCTTCTGCCTGGCAGTAACTATCTTATCGACCGGCTTATCCCAGGTCCGGTTATCCTTTACCTGGATCAGCAGCGCAGAGTAGCGCCCCACTAGGTTTCGCTTGTCAGCGCCTTTAATCTGTTTCCAGCAACGCTTGAGCAGTTTATTTACGCGCTTATCCCATTCCGTTTGCTTGGTGGCATCCTTCGTCTGGTCACCTTCGTAGACATCCGGGAAGTCCTCCCAGCAGCCATCAACCATCCGGTTAACCGCAGCATTGGCAATTGCATTACGGCTGTAGGCCCGGAAAAAGTCGTCGAACGTCAGATTCAGTGGATAGCCAAACTCCTGATAAAGGCGCTGGCGTTTCGTATTACTGGTGCCATTGAACAGAGCGTTAACGTAGCGCATACGATCACGATCGAGGCTGGCATTTGCGGCAAATTGTTTGTTCATTTCGCTTTCGTTCACGGTTTCCTCCGTCAGCGCGAGCGCACCAACATGCCGAGTGATTGTGGTTCTGATAGTTCGGTTAGCGCATAAACAGCAGCGTCGAGGCGGTCAGGTGATTTTTTCGCAGTGGATGGCACGTATTCCATGAACTGGTTTTCGACCTCGTACAGACTGCCGCGGTGAGCTACACGCCCCTGGGCGTACAGAGCAGATATCGGCTCTGCTCGGGCATACTTGCCTTTACTGGCATGCACACGGATAACGCGACCGGTAAACCCGGCGTTGCGGAGAGTGTCCTCTGCCATATCGCCGCCCTGGTTAGTTTCAATGACGATCGCATCAGCTTCATGCTGTACATAGGCATCAATAGCTTTCGTAGCCCAACCATTAGGCGAGTATTTGCCGCTGTAATCAGCATCAAGGCTGTATTGCCGCTCATCACCGCTGCCGTAAACACTGGCGACGGCAATGCCTGATTCGTCACTCTCTTCGCTGTTGGTCGCTTGCGGGTCGATTGCCACGACCGTACGGGCCAGTTCCTGGGTGATCCGCATCACATGTGCGGCGCTGATCATTTCCTCGTTCCACAGCGCCCCCTCCGCGTTGAAGCGTTTCGGGTTCTGCATGTACTGGGCTTCGGCGGTGCGCCGGTGAGAAAACAGCGATACGCGGTGCGATTCGTTGTGCTTAAACGGCCACAGCCAGCCATCAGGCAGTCCGTGGTCAATCGGTATGGCGTGGGTGTTTTCAGGGTACTGAGCAGCGTATGGCTGACTATTGTCGATAATCACCGGCAGATTCAGGTGATGCCATTTCTCACCACTCCCGCCTCTCAGCAGATAGCCGCTCAGGTCGTGGTAATGGATTCGCTGCATGATGACAATCATCGGCGTCGTCTCGATCGCCAGTCGTGATTTGATTGTCTCGTTAAAGCGGTTGTTGACCCCGTCTCGGACGATCTCAGAGTAAGCGTCGTCCGGCTTAACCGGGTCATCGATAATCAGCGCGCCTTGCCAGCCAGGTTCCATATGTCCGGCACGGAACCCGGTAACCTGACCGGCAGCTGACGACGCATAAACGCCGCCGCCGTGTTCGGTCCACCACATAGCCTTGCTGTCAGCGTCATCGCGTAGCGACATGGGCCACATCGACTGATACGCCTGCGACTTAATCATTCCACGCGCGGTGGATGAGTTCAGCAGCGCCAGGTTATGCGAATAGGACAGGTGCATGAAACGGGCCCGGCAGTTCAGCGCCAGCCCTCGGCCCATCATATTGATGGTCGCCAGCTCGGTCTTCGTGTACCCAGGCGGGACGTTGATGATCAGGCGCTGAATCTCACCATCAATGACGCGATCCAGCGTTTGCTGAATCACCTTGTGGTGAGGCGCGACAATCATCTTTCCGCCGGTGCGCTGCTTGAAGAAGTAGCGAGCGCAATAGAGCCCGTCCTCTTCGCATTCAACCTTACGGGCAAATGCCCTTTGCTCAGCAGTCGTCATCCTCCATCATCTCCTGCCGTGCGGATTTGTATTCCTCTTTGCTCATGGTGATCGTCTGGATGGCGCCACCATTCGGGCCGGAATGTTCAAACTTGTGCTTATTGGTGTAGGCATCGCCGCATTCCTTCGCCGCCTGTTCGATAATCTCGGCAGTAAGCGCGAGGTTCTTCATGCCCTCGGCACGCGTTGCCATGCGGTCGAGAACGCGAAGTCGGTACGCCTTGTTAGCGATCGGTATGTCTGAGATTTCATTCTGGAAACGTTCGCGGGTAGCATTGAACATGTCCACCCATTTCTGCGCCAGCCCCCTGCCGTTTGCTTTCGTCGGGTCGTGTGATTCGACCTGCTGACGTGTGATGCTCAGGCCAAATTCTTTTTTGACCAGCTCAACCACCTGGGATGGTGTATCGAAGCAGGCAAGGGACTGAACGATGAAGGCTTTGACCTCACCTTTCAGTGTCGCCATGGATTACCTGCCTGTCATAATCAGTCATATTGTTAGGCCAGCTTTAACATGCATGTGCCGCATGACCTGGCTATATCGATGTGAGCCACTTCTGCTGGCGCATTGGCCGCATCAACGAGCTCCTGTACTTCTTTGCTGGCACCGTATCGACGTACGACACCTGTGAATTCTTCGACGTCGTGGCCGCGCAGTGTGAGCACTGGCTGCCCGGTCTCTTTGTTGAACTTAGGCGCTCCGAAATCATCGGTGGCCTGGGCGATGTGGTAAAGCTCATGCTCTACCAGTACGCAGAATTCGAGGTCACTGCATTGTGAGCAGTAATCAGCAGCCAGCGTGATGATGAACTTCGGGATTCGCCCGAACCATTCATGCATCTGCTGTTCCATTCTGGCTTTCTGCCAACCACCGGCGCGTAGCATTACCTGCTCGGCTTGGCCGAGGACATAGCGCCCTTTCTTAGCGAACGAATCGGACGCCCACATGAAGCAGAGGTCAGCCTCTAACAGGTGTTCGTGGTCAGGGTTATGGATGCTGCCGGTATCGCTCAGGATTTGGCGATTTATCCACTCATGCACTTCGTTTGCGGGGATCAGCCTGGTATATGGCTGCCAGTTCTCGGAGTCGATGAAGTTAACTGGCGGATAAGGCCTGCGCTCGTCATCGTTAGCCATGGGTTACTCCGTCGTTTGTTCTGCTGGCTGTTCGGTCTGCTCTGCCGGTACTGGCGTGAACTCCACACGCTTTACATCAGCAGGAGCGAAGTACAGCCACTGCCCCGTCTCGGTCGCCAGCGGCACAAAGCCGTTAACCAGCTCAGGCTGACGTCGTGACATCTTGCCCGTGAAGGTTTCGCCTGTTTGGGTGGTTAGCGTGATTTGGTAGATGTCGGACATTGAGAGCCTCTCTATCCGCTTATGGGATATTGCCATTACGATGAGACTACCCATGGTGATGACAATATAAAAAAACCGCCCGGAGGCGGCTTGATTTACTTTTTGAAATTAAGTGCTTTTTCAATTTCAGTTAAAGCATTTGAGACATGGGGATGCTCAACAATTCGATAAGGTGAATTATCCAGCAAAAGCATGTCTGCCCTAACCGCTATGCGCTCCAAATCAGCATCCTCTTCTCGGATAGCGCCGATAACAGCGATAAGGGCTTGCTCAAGAGCTATTTCTCTATTAGTCATTATTATCTTCCTTTAATAATTGAAAACAGAATCATAGCTCATTTCAGACATTGGGTGTTGATGTAGCCCTGCAAATAGCCAACCTGCTTCGTCACTGTGACGATTCGCTCTCTGAGGGTGAAATAATCCCGTTCAGCGGAGTCAGTAAGTCGGGGGCCGGAAGCATCGCCCATGCCGCCGGTGCTGGCCGCTCCGTTCGCGGGACATCTGGCGTTGACGTGCAGCCCACACTTGCCATCGCGAACACAACGCTGCAGATCATCAAGCTGCTTTTTCGCATCAGCTAAATCCTTCGTGTATTTGGCATCCAGTGCAGCAACATCGCGCTGGCGGGTCTGCATGTCTTTTATGGTGGCGTTAGCCAGGTTGAGATTCTTGGTGGCCTTATCGCGCTGGTCTTTGTAGGTGATGGCGTTGCCGCGGTAGTGGTTAATCGCCCAAGCCATCGAAACCAGCAGGCAGATAACGACAGCGCAAATGATGGATGTTAATCGGCTCATCGCTCATCCCTTACGGATTGCTGAACTTTGCCTACCAGTTGCGTATGTGAACCTACTTCTGAAATGCCGATACCGCTTATGCCGATGTATTCCTTCCCGGTTTGCTGATCCTGAATGAGGTATACGCCGCGCCAGTTATCGTAAGCCAGGTTATCCCTGAACTCTGACATTTTGGTCACCTTAATGCGGTCTGCGTCAGAGGATAGCCGGGAGGAAACATCCATTGTTGATTTTGCTGGCTCAGGGCCACGATCACAGGCCGTAAGCATGAATAATGCTACCAGTAATGCCACTCTCATTTTTGGCTCCATTCGCATACTTCACGCTCAATCTCGCGTCGGGCAATAAGCCCCTTCCACTGCTTGCCACCGGCATACGTCCAGCGCTGCAGTTCTTTACATGCCCCCGGCACATCACCGGAGTTCAGCTTCTTCAGCAGCGTGGAACTGGCGAAAGCACCAGAGCCAACGTTATAAGTGAAGGAGTAAAGCGCGGCGCGGGTAGGTTCAGGGATGCGAACCTTGATCAGCGGGTCGATGGCGTTTGCCACCTTTCGCAGATCTGCCTTCAGCAGGTTGTCACACTCTTTGTCGGTGTAGCGGTGACCGCGGCGAACGTCGGCACCGGTGTGCCCGTCGCAAACAGTCCAGACGCCGACAACATCCTGATAAGCGTAATAGCGCCGTCCTTCCAGCCCATCCGCATTACCCAGCATTACTGCAGCAATGGTGATGGCTCCGGATCCGCCAACGATGGCACCCACCAGCTTATTCCTCAATGTTGGGTTCATCTCGGCTCCTGCTGCGGCGGTTGTCTTCGCGGATTTTGAAATAGAGATTTGTCAGATACGTCAGTACGGCAATGATGATACCCACCAGCACGCCGATAGCGTTCCACTGCTCGGGGCTGTAGGCATTAAGCATGCCGTTTAGGATGCTCCCGGCTGAAGCGCCATAGGCAGCACCAGTGGTTATTTTTTCCATGCGATACATGCTCTCACCTCGCGTTGTTTGCGGGTGCTGTTCGTGTAGTGGGAAAGGCCGTCAGACACGATAGCTACGTGGCATCTGGAATTGATTGTCTGCGGCCTGAATAAAAAACCCGGCGACAGGCCGGGAAGATGAGGGTAAGGCAATGTCGGCTCTCTGGCCGTAAATACCCTGGCTGGGTTTGGCTCGCCTGGCTGGATTCGAACCAGCGACCAACCGCTTAGAAGGCGGTTGCTCTTTCCTCTGAGCTACAGGCAAATAAAAAGCCACCGGCGTTAACCAGTGGCTTGATGTTTATATGCGGTTCTATGGCTGAGCCTCCGACTTGACGCATCCCAAGTCCTCATAACGGCTTATCTCAGCTAGCCTACACGTCTTTCCGTAGTGTCAGCAGACCTCTCAGCCTGCGATGGTTGGAGTTCCAGACGAACCGTCGAAGTTACCAACTAGGCGGTATCAATGGTGAGCACCGCCTCTGTTATCTCACCACTCCGCTCTTTCGCCTTTGACGTCCGAGCATACCTGAAAATATACACTTCTATTTCGCCAAATCAAGTTATTTGAGAAATATTTTTCATTTAATCAGCAATTATAGAAATCTCATTCTCCATTTCGCGCTTCATTGCATAGAAAAATTCTGCTTCGAATACTTTTTCACACCAGACAACCCGGCGGCGGCAAGCCTGGATATCTAATCCGGTGATCAGGTGCATCTTCCTGGCGATATCTTGCGTGCAGTTGCGTTCGCAGTATCGTTTAATGGCGTAATCGCGGACTGGGCTTTCACGGTGGAATAACTTGACCATCACCTTTTCAACGAACGCTGCATCATCTGATTCTTTGGCGAGAGCGATGATGTTGCTGGTAGAGGATTGAGGGATGACCAGTTCGCGAGCTTTCTTATAGAGTTCCTCACCTCTCAGCGCCCCACCCTCGTCGCTATAAAGCCAGTTGACCATTCTCTGGATGTGTCCACCCATATCAGGATTCCATTGAGTCCGGATCATCAGGCGGCCAATAACGTTAACAGCGCCAGCTGGTGAGTCATCGCCGCGATTAATTCTGCCCCACACTGACATCATGTACTGCACCCAGGCTCGTTGCTTGGTTGTGATGGTCTTCTTAGGATGCTTCCAGACACGCCGGAAATGGGCGTCATCGACAAAGTTAACCATGGTGTAAATTGGTGTGAGCTTTCTCATTACGCGGCTTCCTTCTGAGGCTGATTGGTTTTGGTCTGGCTGTGCTTTGCTACTGGCGGCATGCTGGCGCGCTTAACGCTTTCTGCCTGGTAACGAAGGAAGTCGGTATGGTTCATGCGGCCTCCTGTCGGCGGGCCCGGCGTTTTTCCAGCGCGCGGGCTTTACGGGTGAAGATGGATTTGATGCGCTGCAGGTAAGGGATATCGAACCGGCGCGGCTCGTTATCAGATTCAAGGCGCTCTACACGCTCCAGACCAATACGCTCAATCAGCCGAATTCGATACTCGACGGCATTACCGCTCAGTTGACGGTTGCACCGGGTGCAGGCTGAGTGAACGTTAAACACGTTGAATTTGAGGTGTGAGGCAGCGCCACGTGAACGGTAATGGCTGGCGTCAATGGCGCTGCCAGTCAGGTAATTGCTTTTGCCGATGAGTGGATTGCCGCAGCTGACGCATTCTTTCCCCTCGTCACGGATCCGGATGTAGCGGTTGAAGGCCGATTGGGCCTCTTTATCCCACTGGGATTTAGTCTTGAATGACTCGCGCTTGGCCTTGCGCCGCTGACGCCCAGCCTTCTCTTCGGTGCGCTGACGCTGCGCTTCCTTCTGCTTGGCGGCTTCACGGGCTTTTGCCGTCTGTTCTTTGCCAATCGCGCTGGCGCACTCGAATGAGCAGACCACCTGCCCGTCGCGGACCGGGTGGAACCACTGGCGACAGGATTTATGGGCGCACTTGCGGCGGGCTGGCTTCATAATCCAACCTCCAACCAGTGTTTTGCTAATCGATACGCAAGAGACGCTCTTTCAGGATTATCAAATGTGCCCAGGTGTTTTGATCTGCCATCAATCTTTATTCCTGCACACCAGCGGCTCATATCTTTGTGGTAAAAAACTCCGACAAACCCAGAGGTGTTATTTGTACAATTCCCTTTGTTCGATCTGGCTGATACGTCACGAAGATTTTCAATGCGGTTGTCATTTCTTATATGATTTATGTGGTCAACCTCCTTGCTTGGCCACACACCATGGATGTAGAACCACGCCAGCCTATGTTCCGGATACCATTTGTTATTAATGCGTATCTTTCTGTATCCACCACCATTAATTCCGCCAGCGCGCTGCCCAGCCTTCACTGTCGCTCTGTTGACCTTCCAGGTAAAAACTCCAGTTTCAGGGTCATAGTGGAGGATGTTTTTAAGGTCATGCAGCTTAATCATTTGAACGCCCTCCGTGCCGCGAGACGCAGCCATTTCTGATCCACCAGGCGGGCGGTGTAGCCTTTCAGGGTCGGGATGTCTGACGGCTTAACCGCGGCCTTGCGCTGGCGGCGCGCCGGAACGCGGAATATTTCGTTTGAGATAACGCGGGAAAGTGGAGTTGACATCAGACCTCCTGCTTATCGCGCAGTTGCTGGGACTCGCAGTTGGATGTGGTAGAGCAATAACTCCACTGCATTCCCCTGTGCTCACCCTGCTTTCCGTTGATCGACGCGTGGACTAACGCCGGGTTGCATCCGTACTTCTTGGTCGATTGCATTGATGGAAACCAGTATCCGAACCCATCTCTCTCTGCAATTACAGGCATTTTATTCTTGTTGGATAGCCCGGTTTCATTGGCGTGCTTCATGTTCATGGCATGCGTGCACCACTCAAGATTCTCTGGCAGATTGTTGTGCTTATTTCCATCGATGTGGTTAACGTGCGGGTAGTTATTAGGATTTGGCACAAACGCGAGCGCCACGAACCGATGTAGCATTTCGTGTTTATTAGAAAGTGATATCCTGATGTATTGGGATGACGTGCATCCCTTAAGAATACGCCCAGCGATAGTCCTAGTGGTCCACGTCTTCTTATCGCGCCCGCACGTAGTAACTTTGCGAGACAAGCTACGGACGCGAGCAAGAGAGCTAACCTCAAACCGGCCTTCATACCCCGGTACCGGTTTCCAAATTTCATTCTCAAACATGATCGTGTCCTTTTTCGTGATATTCGGAGTTGGCGGGGATCCGCAATTTGATACCGCGTTCAGCACACCAGACTTCAATGCGGCGCAGGTAGAAGGTCATCTCTTCGGTGTCGAGTAGCTTGGTGGACTTCACCATCTTGGTTTCACCAAGAACGGTTACAGGCTTGGCGGGACAAAACATATCCTTCATAAATTCATGAAGGTCTTCCTCTGTTAGCTTGCTTTCAGCGTGCCGGTTGACGGCAGATGCAACGTCACCATTCCACATCCAGAGAAGAGCATTTTGGGAGAGGCTGCGCTTGTCCTTCCAGGGCTTGATGATGAGGCGATAGCAGTCGCCAGATTCCAGCATTGGCTGTATCTGCTGCCCGATTGCGGAAAAATTGGATTTGTGGAGACGGATGCCGTCTTTGTTCATGCTCATACGGCCTCCTTGACGGAAACCGCAGAATGCAGAAAATCGCAGGTGCATTTCTGCATCTGTGACAAAGTGAGGAGTTCAGATTGTGGTCGCATTTAAGTCCCCTTAAATGCGCAGAAGTAACCGGAGTTGTTCAGGCTCCGATGACATGATTATGGCTTGATGATTTTACAAAATCAAATGGGTGAAGCTTTCTTTTTTAACTTCAATGTTGGCGCTTTCTCCTTCGATTTATTCTCACTTTCAAATGCATCTTTTGCATTGTTGCATCCGCATTGATGGCAAACGTAGTCGCCACTCCACCCTCTGCGAGTAACTTCTTTTCCGATAGCGATTGAACCACAATCAGGACAGACCATAACACCCTCCGGTTAGAATTTAACTGCATTATGATGGTACCAATTCAAATCCGGAGGGAAAGCTCATTTACAAAATAATCTTTTTATTTCAATAGTATAATATTGTTTAAACGCGGTTATCGCACATGCCGTGATTATTGATAGGAATTACCGCGCATCTGGCTTTGGCGCTGCCGAAATCATCGCCGCCCAGCAAAGTTTCGCCCGATGCGCTGCCTGCTGGCATCCGCTCATGGCATCGTATGCTTCCCACTCCTTCTCGTCGCTAAAGCTTTCATCTGGCTCTGACTCGAAACCATTGACGATCATGTCTTCAGTTGGCTCAATCGGCACCAGCACCCAACCATCCGGAATCACCGGAGAGTTGAGTTGTTCGGAATTACCGAACGACTGAAGCATGGCGGCGCGATAGGCGTTCCAGCCGACAGCTTTTCCGTGTTCAAACGCGCTGTCAAAGTCATCATCCATTTCCATCGCAGCGGGCACAGATACCGGTGCTGGCGGGGCGGCGTAATAATACTCGTCCTCAATCCCATCAACTGGTTTTGAGAAGCCGATAAAATTACCGTAATGCCAAGGATAAGGGCCGTATGGCTCAAAGGTCACCCTGCGCCAGCGATGAATGGCAGGCTCCGCTTCGAGCGATGCCAGCGCGATTTCGAACGCCTGTAGTGTATTGCTGTCAGTGATGCCAACCGCCTTGATTGCAGAAATCTGACTCTCCAGCCATTCTTTGGTAATAGTGCTCATGATGCCTCTCCTTTACCGGCTGCGGTGACGTTGATGCCAGCGTTATCACAGGCAATGCGGAATGCCGCATGAAGCTCTCGCGCAACGTGTGGCACATAGCCGTCGAAGGTTGGCATTTCGACGGTCTTCTTTTCTGCGGCTTCCAGCTCATCCAGCAGCGCCAGCACGGTGGCGGGGTTGGCCGCGGCGATGTGTTTTGCATCCTCTTCACGCCAGATACTCTGTCGTGCAAACCCCCACCATACGACGGCTTCAGCGAGAAACTCTTTATCACTGGTATCAATGCCGTAGTTACCGTCCTCACAAGGCTTGTCATGCACGTACCACGGTCCCGGTGTCGCCTTTTCAGCGGCTTCTCGTAATGCGCTTTTGTCGATGTTGCTCATTGTGCGGACTCACTGGTTAACTTTTCGAGAATGGCATCAAGAGCCTTACGTTTTCCGATGTACCCGCCACCAACCCACTCTCCACGAAGCAAGGCGTAATATTTCCCATCGTCTTCGTGATATGGGCCACGTATAGACCAGTCGGTTGTTATGGCGTCGATCGCCTTTTTTATTTCTGCAAAATCCATGATGCTCATACCCCTAGCCTCCCCCAAACCATCAATACTCGCTTCATAGCCGCACTGTTGCGGCACTCCTGGCAGATCACGTTTGTCTCTGTACGCTGCACCAGCTTCGAATTCCCCTTCGGCATGGCCGGTATGGTTTCCGGTGCGTATTTCATGCCGTAACTGGTCAGCCGATAAAGCCGCTGGCCGTGCTTTCCCTCACAGGTGATCAGGCCGTCTGCCAGGAGCGAGCTGACCGTGCCTGACATCTTTTTGGTGGTCATGCCGATCATGCTGGCAATACGAGCACTGTTCAGGCCCGGGTTATTACGCAGGGCTGCAAGAATCTGCCCACGAATTGTTATGGTCATGCTGCCCCCTTAGAACGGTAAGAATCCCACGTGAATGACAGAGTGCACCCGCCTCCATCGCTCATGCGATCAAGAACGCGTTCGCCGATGAATGCAGCCAGTTCTTCCCGGGTCTGGTTGCTGATCAGGATGGTTGGCTTCATCCGCTCATAACGGGTATTGATGATTTCGAACATGATCAACTTCTCGGCGTCGCTTCCGAACTGCACGCCGACCTCGTCGATAATCAGCAGGTCGGGCTTCGTGAAGTAACGGATCACTTCGTCTTCAGTACGGCTTGACCCCTTCGACCAGGTTGACTTGTACTCCCTGGCAATTTTCAGCGCGGTGGTGAACACAGCTGAGCTTTGGTGCTCGGTGATTGCATGCCGGGCGATAGCCAATGCGAGGTGGTTCTTGCCGGTTCCAGGCTTGCCACACATCACCAGGCCACCACCCTTCTGCAAACGCTCAGGCCAGCGGCTGGCGTATGCCTGACAGACCTTCAGGGCGCGTTTCGCTTCTTCGTTCACCGGTTCATAATTCTCCAGTGAACAGGATTCAAACCTGGCAGGGATGCTCAGTCCATCCAGCAGGCGCTCAATGTTTCTTTTGCGGGCTGCTTCGTTGATGCTAATTCTCTCCGCCTGCAAGCGGCCTAGCTCCTCTTTGAGGCATTCAGGGCAGCAGCTTGGTCGTGGGGGGATCTTCACGACAGAGTTTAAGAAATGCCTGGTCCTGCATTCAAAAGGGCCATGTTTTTCGCAGGTCTCGGTGCTGATAGTTAGCTCGATATCTTCATGCTGAACTGGCGGCTGGCTCAGCTCAGCAATGCGTTTCTCAAGTTGATTGATTTTTTCATCCAGCGTCATGATCAGTCCCTCGCCCATGCAGGAATTTCAGTCTGGCCGTAGTCTTTGCCAGCAAAGTTCTCAGATACGCGAGACTGCGCGCGAGGCGGCTGCTTGGCTGTCTTTGGCTCAAATAATCCCTGCCAGCCATTCGCGATGCTCTGGTTGATGATTTCTTCAGGCTGGTATCCGCTGCACTTGCAACGCTCAAGCAGATTGATGGCCTGGGTTACCGTCTGCTGAGACTTAATCGGTTTCTTCAGGTCGCGACGATAATCGACCCATGACTTCCAGACTGAAACTGACAGCCATTCAGGAAGGTCAACACCAGCCGGATCGAACGAAGCCGGTTTGGGGGATTTAGGGGGTTTATTAATATTGTCTTTATTGTCTTTTGTAATAGTGTCTTTTGTGTGTCCCCATTTTGGTGACAGGGTTGTCACTGTTTTGGTGACACTTTTTGTCACTACCGTAGGGACATTGTCACTACTATGGTGACAGTCACTACTATGGTGACATTTTGGCGCTGGTTTAGTGCCCGGAATTACCCACTCACTCAGGTTTTTGTTGGGCCCGATCAGCATGCCGTCGGATACCAAAACATTCATCGCAATGAGCTCGTTTTTGGCGGTGTTAACCTTCTGGCGAGGTAATCTGGTCAGCTCCGAAAGTTGTGAGTCTGCTATGCGGTCCATCTTCTTGTTGAACCCATAGGTTTTGCGGCAAACAGCATGAGCTACCTTGGCCTGATTTTTGGTCAGGTTCGCGCCGATAAGCTCCTCATACAACTCGTTTGCCAGACGGGTGTAACCATCGTCTGTATCGGCCACGCGTTGCTCCTGTATTCCCGAAACTACAGCGGGAAAGTTGAGAATTTCTGCGGTATTTGACATACTTACTCCCGTTACTTGGCGTAACACAGTGTCTTGAAAGCCGTTGCTGCTACCAACAGCGCGGCTTTCGCCTTTTCAGAGCAGACCTGGCTGCTGCTGCACACGCTTAACGCGCTTCTTTTCGAACTTGTCTGACGGTACCTGCTGCTTCTCCGCCCAAAGCTTCGCGTGTCGTAACACGTCATCGAAAATCCTCCCCTTGCGACTGGCCTGTGACATACGCTTGTACATATCGACGGCCTGAAATGCCCCCCCCCTGAGCCACCGCTACGGTGAATCCCTGTTTGATCAGTTCATCGCGTACATGCTTCTCGATAAATTCGATGTGGTTCATGGTCTTCTCCGGTTACATGACGCCGAGCATCGACGTGACCATCGTCATCAGCGGCCCTACCTGCTCCGGCATGAGGCGGAACAGCGACGCTATACCCTCGCTTACCTCTTTCAGTTTCTGGTGTTCTGGAGCGTCCAGCAGCACGGCCTGTTTAGCTTCAGCACACTCTTTCATCGCGGATGCGATCAGCGACATCGTGTCGTTCAGTGGCGCCAAGCGGTTTCGATACTCCAGCGGCAGGACGGACATGATTGCCGGCGCCAGCTGGCGAATGTTGTTGGTCGCATATTCGGTGTCGCCGTCGATCCAGCGGAACACCTTCTGCATCTGCCGGTGCGAGTCAGTCGGGATATCCAGTCCGGTACCGCCGGTAGCCCGCCACTCTTCCACAATCAGCGCTGCGACAAATTCACGGCTGCGGCAATCAGCTGCCCAGGCGCGTACAGCTGCGCGGATCCCATCGATATTTAACGCCGCGGAATCAGGTTCCCGGCGATTCTGGTAAATCATCGCCGTTGGCGAAAATTTGTTACCTTGTTGATACGCAAGTGAATGCATTGCTTTCCCTTTCGTGGTTAGGGCCGCCAATTAGGCGGCGTTGTTGCTGATTGGTGGAAAAACGTCATCAACGCTTACTGAAGCGCCATGCTTATTCAGAGCTGCAACAATCGCCCGGCACTGCTCAAGGCTTAAGCTGCGTTTATTTTTTTCGTAATGGCAAACCGCACCTGTCGACAGGTTCAGCTCTTCGGCAATCTGTCGCTGAGTCAAACCGATGTTTCTGCGGATTTTTCGGATATTGTTCATGTCGGGTCTCCTTTAAACAACTTAAATATACGTTTTGTATTCTTTGTTCGCAAGTAAAATATACGAATTGTGGCTCGCGCAAATATATACAACTTGTATCATTCGGGTATGACTATGAAATGGTACGACTTAGCTAAGACCCTGATGAAAAGTCAGGGCATCAATCAGGAACAGCTGGCGGAGCACCTCGGTATTACTAAAGGTGCGGTAAGTCATTGGCTGAACGCTCGGCGTGAGCCAAGCCTTTCCGAGATCGCAAAAATATTGCAGTTCCTTGGCAAAAAGAACTTCTCCGTAGGAGCTGGCGGTATGATCATTGACGACACGCTTAAGGGTGATGTGGAGTACGCTGGCCCCTACAATCCTGGTAACAAGTATCCAGTAATCAGCAGTGTCCAGGCTGGTTCATGGTGCGAAGCGGTTGAGCCATACACCCTAAAAGATATAGATCTGTGGCTTGAGTCGAATGCTCACATTCAGGGTGACGCGTTCTGGTTGCTCGTTGAGGGCGAGTCAATGACAGCCCCTACTGGCTTGAGCATACCTGAAGGAACCTATGTACTTTTCGACACCGGTAGAGATGCGGTAAATGGCAGTCTGGTTATAGCTAAGCTATCCGATTCGAACGAGGCAACATTTAAGAAGTTAGTGATCGACGGTGCGCAGAAGTACCTGAAGGGTTTAAATCCACAGTGGCCATTGGTAGCGGTGAATGGTAACTGTCGAATTATCGGTGTTGCTGTAGAGACGAAGATGCGGCTGGTCTGATCGGCAAGGTGTTTTGGTCGGCGTATAGCTGGTAGCGGCCTGAAGAGACGTTTGGGTAGATGATTTTTATTTTTCACAGCAATAGGATGATTTATGACACAGTTTCAACTTGCGTTAATCGCCAGGGAAGTTGATGGAGAAGTCATCCATCTTCGCACCAAAGACGGATACATCAATGCCACCGCAATGTGCAAGTCTGCAGGGAAACTGCTTGCTGACTATACACGACTAAAAACAACACAAGATTTTTTTGATGAATTATCACGCGATATGGGAATTCCCATATCGGAGTTAATTCAATCATTTAAAGGCGGAAGAGCAGAGAATCAAGGGACCTGGGTTCATCCAGACATCGCAATTAATTTAGCGCAGTGGCTATCTCCAAAATTTGCAGTGCAAGTTTCAAGATGGGTACGTGAGTGGATGTCAGGCGAAAGAGCTCCTGCCGAACTTCCTATTCATCTTAAGCGGTATATGACAAACCGAGGCAGGGTTCCTCATACGCACTTTTCTATGCTTAATGAACTGACGTTTAACTTGGTTGCGCCACTTGAGCAGGCCGGATATACGCTGCCAGAAAAAATGGTCCCTGATATTTCAGAAGGTAGGGTTTTCTCGCAATGGCTCCGTGACAACCGGGGAATTGAGCCGAAGACATTCCCAACATATAACCATGAGTATCCAGATGGCCGGACTTTCCCGGTACGTCTATACCCAAACGAATATCTTGCAGATTTCAAACAACACTTCAATGAAGTGTGGCTGCCTCAGTACGCTCCTAAATATTTTGCTGAACGAGACCAAAGGGCTTTGACGCTGATTGAGAAAATCATGCTGCCTGATCTTGATTCCTAAATGCCACAACCCGGCCACTGCGCCGGTTTTTTTATTGCCCACCCATAAAGCCGACCCCCATTCTGCCGATAACTATCCAGCCTGAAGCTGATAACAATAACTATCGCAACACTACCTGCCCGCCCCGTGCGGGCTTTTTTATTGCCCTTTCCGCACTATCTCAGCTGCATCCCTGTTCACACCCTTCCCTATCACGTTTCCTGTTTCCTTCCGGTACTGCTTCAGCTTGTCGATGATGTTTTGCTGGGTCATGGGTAAATCAGCCAGTGACAATTCCATCACCGCCCGCCCCATCGCCTGAATTTTCATGCTTATACGCTCTTCATCCAGAACCATGCACATCCCTCCTGCTGTTTTTTTAAGCGTAGCACTGGTATTTAAAAAAATAAATCACCTTAGAATACAATTTGTTATCACAAAACCACCCACCAATTATACATTTCGTATTGCATGATAAGAATACGTTTTGTATATTCAATCCATCGAAACGAAACATCGACAGCTGAGCGAAGTTAGCCAGCAGCGAAGTGGAGATTCGGTCAGTCGAACGGCGCGACAGTAAACCATGCGTCGGACCATAGGCGGGCTCAGGAGGAGCGGCAATTATGGCAACACGATTTACCAGCAGCTCTTTACGAGGGGCTGACGTTAAGTCAAATGTCGCCATCAAGTTGATGGCTTAAACCAAGAGGGTAGTCAAATGTTCGGACTGTTTAAGAAAAAAGCACGCAAGGCGATCGTCGAAGTGAAGAAGATGGAAAACCGCGATGCAGTTGAAGCAACGGTGTGGGGTTGTTACTCGGTTGCCTATGCAGACGGCACTTGCGATGCATCAGAAATTGCAACGCTGGAGAAAACCATTCAGGCAAAACCAGCGTTCTCTGCTTTCGCAGGTGAGATCGCCAGCATGAGCAGCAACATTCGCGCACAGTACGAAGCGTCCCCTCGCTCTGCTAATGCCCAGGCAATGCGCGAACTTGCAGATGTGGCAGGTACTCCAGACGCAGTTGATGTGCTCTGCCTGTGCCTTGACGTAGCCGATAACGACGGCATCGGCGAAGACGAAGAAAAACAGCTGAAGAAAATCGCTCAGGCGCTTCAGTTATCACTCGACGCTTATATCTGATGGATAAATTGCGCTGGTTGATTATCGGCGTCCTCCTCTTCCTGGTGATTGCTGTCGATTTCACCGGGAAGTTGATGTCGATGCTGGCTGACGGGGTATTAGTGGCAGGTGTAATTGCTCTGGCTTACCCAATGATTAAGCGAAACACATAGCCCTCTCTGGAGGGCTTTTTCATACCTCAGTCGCTTCACCGAGGCGGCTTAGTTATGACAACCGGCGGCCATCCACCGCCCACTAGCGCAGAAGTCTTGTTAACGTTCGGCGGCGCGGCCTTAAGCGCGGAGATGATTATGTCCAAACACTGTGAAAATTGCGGATGCGCAATCCGATCCGGATATTGCACAAACTGCCAGGAAGAAGCGTATATCGCGTTCGTTCAGGCTCCGGAGATGGAATTTAGTAAAGAGTTCTTACGTGAAGCATTCCGTCAGGACTCCGAATTAAATAGCCGGGAGACATCATGACAGTCACCCACAACGGCAAGCAGTACACCGCCAAAAAGCTCAACGATAACGAGTGGCAACTGACATCGGTATCGGCACCGCGTGACAAGTTGACGTTTAACCGCTGGCAGATGCATATCGCTGGCCTCCTGGAACAGGTTGAGGTGAAAGTATGATCAACCACTACGGCACCACCCCGCTCATTCGCCAGTGCGTCACGCCCGGCATGATGGCAATGCATGAAGGCCGAACCTATCGCGTCTCAGCGGTCATTCAAGAGCGCAAATGGGTTTACCTGCACACCGATGCAGAAATCATCCGCCTCAATGACTGCGTGATTGACGTCCTTCTGGACGGTCACGGCAACCCAATCGTTCACTGAGGACGCTGATATGGATATCAAAACGCCAGCCAACCCAAGCAAAAAGGCGACGGCCAGGGTAAAGAATCCTCTTCCCGCGCCAACCAGTTGCCACCTGTGCTCTGGTTCAGTGCGGATCGGCACTCATGGAGAAGTCTATGGGCGCGACTTCAGTGACTGGCCGTATGTATATCTTTGCGAATGCTGCGGAGCATACGTCGGACTTCATCCTTTCACTGCGATCCCGCTTGGGACTCTGGCAGACAAGCCAACCCGTGATGCCAGGAAGAACTGCAAGTCGCCATTTGAACGTATCTGGAAATCGGGCGCCATGACTCGCACTGAAGCTTACCAATGGCTGGCTGACAAGATGGGTATACCTGTTCACGAATGCCACTTCGGCTGGTTCACCGTAGAGCAGTGCCAGGCTGCAATGCATCACTGTAACGACTGGCTAAACCGCTAACCACCCTATTCAACCGATCGGCCTGGCTCAATGCGGGCGGGATCTGCACATCCAAATTTCAGGAGTTCAGCCATGAACGCATACCTCACTTACGACCGAATAGAAGATCGGCGCTGGGTTGAGCAGCAGCTCACCGACGAGAAGGAGAAGTGGATCGACAACCGGGCGAAAGAACTGATCGCCATGTTCCCGAAATATGCTCTGCAAATGAGTAGCCTGTTTCTCCCAAAAGAAGCGCAAATGGCACTAGTCGGTGAAAAGGCAGAGGAAGCCTATAACGACTATGTCACACGCATCTGTTACGACCGCGCCGAAGAAGAGTGGGATCGCCTTCATCCAACCTGCCCATTTTAAGGAGGGGCTATGAGCTTAACCCTTGTTGATTTCGTCAAACAACAGGAGCCGCTTTTCATGAAGGCGGCCACAGACGAGCGGATGGTGTGGGCGAAGGAAAGCCAGTTTGCCATCCAACTATTTCAGAACAACGACTACCTCGCGAAAGTCGCTTTCCAGAACCAGACCAGCACGCAGAACGCAATCATCAACGTTGCGGCTATCGGTATTTCGCTAAACCCAGCTCAGAAGCTGGCTTACCTGGTTCCGCGTAAAGGGGCTATTTGCCTAGACATCAGTTACATGGGCCTGATGCACATCGCGCAGCAGTCTGGCGCCATTAAGTGGTGCCAGTCGGCTATTGTTCGAAGAAACGACCAGTTCCGCCGCGAGGGGCTCGATAAGCCGCCAATCCACATCTACAACGACTTCGATACTGAAGAGCAGCGCGGGGACATCGTAGGCGCGTATGTAACGGTAAAAACTGACGATGGTGATTACCTCACCCATACGATGCGCATCGATGCCATCTACTCCATCCGTGACCGCTCAGAAGCGTGGAAGAAGTACAAATCCGACAATAGCAAGAAGTGTCCATGGGTCACCGATGAAGAGCAGATGATCCTCAAGACGGTCGTGAAGCAGGCAGCAAAATACTGGCCTCGCCGTGAGCGCCTGGACGCCGCCATAGACCACGTTAACACCGAGGGCGAAGAAGGTATCAACTTTACAGCAGAGCGTCAGCCTGAGCGCGATATAACGCCGCTTAGCGAAGCCACGCAGAAAGAGATAAACGACCTCCTTGTCTCTTTGGATAAGACATGGGATGCCGATCTTCTCCCTCTCTGTTCACGCATTTTCAAACGCCCTATCTCGCAGCCAGCCGACCTAACAGAAATGGAAGGTGTTAAGGCTCTCGGATTCCTCAGGCAAAAGGCGGCAGCATGACACCAGAAATTATCCTGGCCCGGACCGGTATCGACGTAACTACTATCCAGCAAGGCGACGAGGCATGGCACCGGCTGCGCCTCGGCGTTATCACCGCCTCTGAAGTGCACAACGTCATCGCCAAGCCAAGATCGGGAAAGAAGTGGACAGACATGAAAATGTCCTACTTCCACACGCTGCTCGCCGAGGTATGCACAGGCGTCGCGCCAGAGGTTAACGCCAAGGCGCTGGCCTGGGGCAAGCAGTATGAAGAAGACGCCCGTGCTCTCTTCGAGTTCACAACGAACGTAAAAGTCACGGAGTCTCCGATCCTGTTCCGTGACGAGAGCATGCGCACTGCGTGCTCTCCTGACGGCCTGTGCAGTAACGATTTTGGCCTCGAATTGAAATGCCCGTTCACCTCCCGCGACTTCATGAAATTCCGCCTTGGTGGTTTCGAAGCCATCAAGTCTGCGTACATGGCCCAGGTGCAGTACAGCATGTGGGTGACCGGGAAAGACGCATGGTTCTTTGCTAACTACGACCCGCGCATGAAACGCGAAGGCATTCACCATGTCGTCGTTGAGCGGGATCCGCAGTACATGTCCGACTTCAACGAAATGGTGCCGGAGTTCATCGAGAAGATGGACGAGGCGCTGGCGGAGATCGGCTTCACGTTCGGGGAGCAGTGGAAATGAAACGCACACCCTTCTACCGCAGACCGGGGCGCACCGGGCAATTCTCCGGCCTCCGTGAGCGCGTTATCTGGATGATTCAGACGCGCGGCCGCCCGGTAACCGGTAGCGAAATCGCAAAGAAATTTGGTGTAACGCTCATCGAGTTTAACCGGGTCGCTAACGGCATTACCCGCGGCTCCGGACAGATAGCGCAGATCGTAGAGTCGGAAAAATGGATCAACGAGGACGGCATCTGCGACCGGACATTCGACCTGGTCACGAAGCCAAAGGTCGTAACGCCGCAAGGTAAATCGCGGCTGTTCACCCGGCGCGCCATAGAGCAATCGCAGGAAGGCAGACGGCAGGAGTGCATAGCGCGTGCCGCCCGCCGTCGCCGCCTGATTGCTCAGGGCCTCTACATCGACGAAATGGAGTCAGTGCTATGAAAGCATGGTCCCTTGAAGAGCTGGCGCTACTGTGGCGGCACTCAAACGCTGAAGTCGCAGAGATTACCGGCCGCTGCATTGAAGAGGTCGGAGATAAGCGGCTGCAAACCAATATTGAACGTAATGGCTGGGATGTTAACGATCCGGAGCGGGAGGAATCATGACCGATTACACCGGAAGTAATACCCCAGCGGATCAGCGCGACCTCTGGCGCACTCCACCAGCCATCTTCGCCTCCCTTGATGCTGAGTTCTGCTTCCAGTTGGATGCCGCCGCAGCGTCGCATAACGCGCTGTGCCGGAAGTTCATCACCGCCGAGCAGAACACACTGGAAACGCCCTGGGCTGATTACCTGAATGTTCCCGGCTACGTCTGGCTGAACCCTCCATACAGCGACATCACTCCGTTCGTGAAAAAGGCCGCCACCGAGAGCGCCAATCAGATCGGCACGGTCATGCTGGTACCGGCAGACACTTCGGTTGGCTGGTTTAAGGAGGCTATTCAAACCGCCAGTGAGGTTCGCTTTATCACCGCCGGGCGACTGGCTTTTATCAACCCGGTCACCGGTAAGCCAGTATCGGGAAATAACAAAGGGTCGATGCTTATCATCTGGCGATCGTATCCGCGTACACACTGCCACTTCGCAACTGTGGACCGGGACGAGCTGATGACTTTCGGGGCGAAACTTCTCGCCCGCCGGGAGGCCGCATGACGCCAGAAACAGACAACGCCATCCGCGCCGCCTGCCGCCGCTGCACCGAGGAAATCCAGCAGGCCATGCGCAAGAAACCAAAGCCAAACTGGAACGAAACGGTGCCTCCCATCATCAACAAGCATCACAAGAAAATTGAAGCTCTGGGAGTTAGCCTCCTGGAGTTCGTCGTATACACAGGTCGGCTTAATCGCCGCTTCGGAGTTGATTCGTGAAGGTTGAAAAAAGCGATGTTCTGGCGTTTACCATTTCAGATGTTGAACGCCTCGACCCGGTAAGGGTGATGATTGAAAACTATGATCCCGGTAAGGGGCGAATCACCATCACCTGCTTCGGTAAGGCCTGGACCGGTGCCTGGTTTGCTATGGGCGGTGATACCGTGCAGGACTTCATTAAGCACGTCAGCAATGAGTACCTTATAGGCTATTTCGACCCGCAACTGCAAAGCACGGTGGATGATGACAACGACGCCAACCTTGAATTCGTCAAAGGTGAGATCATCAAACTCCGGCGCCAGCAGGAAATCGATGCTGATGATGCTAGGAAAATGTGGGATGAGGCTGAAGATGCTGAAGATGTGAAGGCGAGCTGCTGCAACTATCTCGTCGGCGACAAGTTGCTTAACCTGCTGGGTGATGACCCATGGTACGCAAAATGGCCGTCTGTGCCGAACCATCATTATCAGTACCTCGAACGCATCATTGATGCAGTGCGCGGTGGGCTCGCAGAACTGGAGCGTGCTGCATGAACAGAGCCTCTCCAGTTGATTTGAGGAAAAGCCTCGAAATAGCCAACCATCTGGCGCACATCGGTATTCGCTTTGTGCCGATCCCGGTGGCGTCTGAGGAAGATTTCCAGACACTGGCCGCCGAGCTATCGCGACGGCTTGAGCAGATGGCGGTCGAAGCCGAAAAGAATGAAGGCGGCGCAGCATGAAAGCACTAATCACCAGGTCGCTAAAGCGGCCTTTTTTATTGCTGGCGTTCACCTTCAACCGAATTAACCGACAGTTCCGGGAGCATTGACCATGGCAGACATCATCGATACCGCAGCAGAGATTGAAGAGCTTCAGCGTAACGCTGCCCTTTCCGCTCACCGCATCGACCACAACGCCGTATCAGCTGAGCGTTGTGAAGAGTGCGACGAACCAATTCCCGAGCTACGGCGCGCTGCCGTTCCCGGTTGCCAGACATGCGCGGAGTGCCAGAGCGTGATAGAACTTAAGAATAAACAGAGGGGGTTGTGATGGGTAATTTAGTTGTTGAGGCAATGATTTTCGCCATGCAGGTACACAAAGACCAGAAGCGGAAGTTCACAGGCAACCCTTACTTTAATCATCTATCAGAGGTGGCAGGAATCGTTGGCTCGGTGGAGCGTAAAAGCGACATTGTTCAGGCAGTAGCTTGGCTGCATGACTCGATAGAGGATCAGGGAATAAGCCCTGACGAAATTGAAATGCGATTCGGTAAGCATGTACGCATCGGCGTTGAGGCGCTGTCTGACCTTGAAACCGGAAAGCGTGAAGAACGCAAACGCCTAAGCAGGGACAGGCTGGCAAAACAACCAGGATGGATACAAAACATTAAGGTAGCAGACATCATCAGCAACTGCTCCAGTGTGCTAATGCATGACCAATCGTTCGCAACAGTTTATTTGGCAGAAAAGCGCCTGCTTCTAGAGGTACTGACCAAAGCGTCACCAGAACTTCTATCCGTGGCTTGGTTAATGGTTAACGCTAACCCATTCGAGAGATCAGCCAATGTTCCAGCTAATTCAGCGGGGTCAGATTTACGCTGACCAGCACGGTTGGCCCGTCATCATCCACAGCTGCACATCACAGATAGTCCGCTACTGGCGACAGGGCCGGATCAACACCGCTTCAATCGACAGATTCAACAATGACTTTGAGCACCTCGATCACCGTGAGGAGGCACAGATACGCGCCGAACTGGAGACGAGCGAGCACATTAAATCGCTGCGTGCCAAGCGCGCGGCATGAGGAGAGAGCGTGAAACCTTACGAATCGAAGAAATCACAGTTCACCAGAAACCTGATCCGGCGGCGCCACGCTGAATGGTCAGAAAAGACCTTCGGTAATGTCGGCCCTATCGGACCGCTGAAACACCTTTCTAAAGAAGCGCTGGAAGCTGCCGCCGATCCCGGCGACCTCAGCGAATGGGCTGATATGCAGTTCCTGCTATGGGACGCGCAGCGGCGCGCCGGTATCACCGATGAGCAAATCACCGAGGCGCTGGAAGAAAAGCTGAAGGTGAACATGGCGCGCCAGTGGCCGGAACCGAAAGACGGGGAGCCGCGCCTCCACATCAAACCATGACGCAACTGATAGCCAGTTATGAGCTGGCTATTGGGTGCGAAAGCACTGCCACGTAATCCCTTTTGCCCGGTACGCCGGGCCTCTTTTTGCCTGGAGACACCCATGAGCGAAATGACCTTGATCGTGCCCAACGACTGGGTAACAGAAGAAAAGCTCGTCGAGATTACCGGCCTTCGCCCGGGCACTATCGAGCGGGCCCGCAAAAAATGCTGGATGGTAGGACGGGAATACCTTCACGTCTCACCGGACGGCGTGCCGAAGAAAAACAGCGAATGCATGTACAACCGTAAAGCTGTCGACCAGTGGGTTGAGAGCATGTCAAAGAAACAGCCAGGTGCGCGCCAATGAAGATCCGTTTATGCTTAGCGGGCTCTTGGACGTCAGGAGGGAATAATGGCTAAGTCAGCAAACCCAACAGGCGTCGAGAACCATGGCGGTACGCTCCGCATATGGTTCATCTATAAAGGCAGCCGGGTGCGTGAAAGCCTCGGCGTGCCGGATACACCAAAAAACAGAAAGGTCGCTGGCGAGCTGCGCGCGTCGGTATGCTTTTCGATAAAGACCGGCAACTTCAACTATGCCGCCCAGTTTCCTGACTCGCCTAACCTGAAGAAATTCGGGGTGGAGAGTAAGGAAATAACAGTGATGGAACTGGCGAAGAAGTGGCTTGAACTGAAGCGCATGGAAATCAGCACCAACGCTATGTCTCGCTATACATCAATAGCGCGCAACATGGTGCCAAGGATAGGCGGAGACAGACTGGCTTCAGCGGTGACGCAGGAAGACCTGCTGTTTATCAGAAAGGAATTGCTGACCGGTTATCACGTCCTGAAGACAGGACAGAAAACACCGGTGAAAGGGCGCTCTGTCAGAACGGTGAACAACTACATGAGAACCATGTCAGGTATGTTTAACTTTGCAGCTGATAGCGGGTATGTAAAAGCGAATCCGTTTAATGGTATTTCTCAGCTCAAACGGGCACGCACTGAGCCTGACCCACTGACGCGAGAAGAGTTCATCCGGATGATTAACGCATGCACTCATCAGCAGTTGAAAAACATGTGGTCGCTGGCAGTTTATACCGGAGTACGTCACGGAGAGCTGGTAGCTCTTGCCTGGGAAGATATTGACCTGAAAGCAGGCACGATGATCATCCGCCGGAACCATACTTTGACGAAGGAGTTCACCCTTCCGAAAACGGACGCCGGAACGGATCGCATCATCAACCTCATTCAGCCAGCGATCGACGTGCTGAAGAGGCAGGCCGAATTAACACGCCTGGGCAAGCAGTACCAGGTTGAAGTGAAACTGCGCGAGTATGGTCGTACTGATGTGCATCCGTGCACTTTCGTGTTCAACCCACAGATCGCTGCGCGTAATGGCCGTGCCGGGCATCATTACGCTGTGGGGTCGATTAACCAGTCATGGGAGGCAGCAATGCGGCGCGCCGGGATTCGCTATCGCAAAGCATACCAATCCCGACACACTTATGCATGCTGGTCGTTAGCTGCCGGTGCTAACCCTAACTTCATCGCGAAGCAAATGGGACACACCGACGCGCAAATGGTTTATCGGGTATATGGATCCTGGATGGCTGAAAATAACCAGGACCAGGTACTTATCCTCAACCAGAAATTGAGTGAGTTTGCCCCATCCATGCCCCACGCCACAGGATCGGATGGTTATTAATTATAATTATCATTAGGTTAGACAACCTAAACCTGCATGGACATCACGTCCTGATACGCCGACACCAGCTTGTTACGCACCTGCAACCCCATCTGCAATGACACCGACGCTTTTTGCAGATCGGCCATCACATCGTTGAGCGCCACGCCGGGTTCACCGAGGGTAAATCTCTCAGCCTGGGTACGGGCCGCGTTTTGCTTATCGCTGATCCGGTCCAGCGCCGCATGCAGTTGACCGGCGAAGCTAATGCCCTGCGGCTGGTCAGTTACGCTCTGATTACGGGCGGTCATCGCCGTTGCCTGTAACTGACTGAGTACCCCTTCAATGCCCTGTATAGCCATGACTCTCCCCTGGATGGTTTTTTACGAGGTCAAGACTAACAGCTTGTCAATAAGATAATGGCGGTAAATAGCGTTAAAAAACCAGGTTATTTGACGCATAGAAAATCCCGAATCATCAAATAATGGCAGGGCCATCAGTATGGAACTTTTGTCGTGTTTGCCGACCCGGGAGTCAGTTTTGTTTCTCTACACGAATAACGTAAACCACCAGGATTTAAGAGGTGCGCAATGAGTGCGACAGCAGCATCGACAGCGCCGCAGAATAAATCACTCGAGTGGATGAACCGCCTTCGCGCCAACCCTAAGATCCCGTTGATTGTGGCAGGCGCTGCCGCCATTGCGATCGTTGTCGCGATGGTCTTATGGGCAAAAAGCCCGGATTACCGCACGCTCTACAGCAACCTTTCCGACCAGGATGGCGGTGCCATCGTCACCCAGTTGACCCAGATGAACATCCCGTATCGCTTTGCCGATAACGGCGGTGCGCTTGAAGTGCCGGCAGATAAAGTGCACGAGCTTCGCCTGCGTCTCGCCCAGCAGGGGCTGCCGAAAGGCGGCGCGGTTGGGTTTGAACTGCTGGATCAGGAAAAATTCGGCATCAGCCAGTTCAGCGAGCAGGTTAACTACCAGCGCGCGCTGGAAGGTGAGCTGGCCCGTACGATTGAAACCTTAGGCCCGGTGAAAAGTGCCCGCGTGCACCTGGCGATGCCTAAGCCGTCCCTGTTTGTCCGCGAACAAAAGTCCCCTTCTGCCTCTGTGACGGTTAACCTCGAACCCGGTCGTGCGCTGGATGAAGGGCAGATCAGCGCCGTCACGCACCTGGTCTCCAGTGCGGTAGCCGGTCTGCCGCCGGGTAACGTTACGCTGGTGGATCAGAGCGGTCACCTGCTGACGCAGTCCAACACCGCCGGGCGCGATCTCAACGACGCCCAGCTGAAATACGCTGCCGACGTGGAAGGCCGTCTCCAGCGTCGCATCGAAGCGATTCTGGGCCCGGTGGTGGGCAACAGCAACGTGCATGCGCAGGTCACCGCGCAGATTGATTTCTCGAATAAAGAACAGACCGAAGAGCAGTACGCCCCGAACGGGGATGCTTCTCGCGCCGTGTTACGCTCGCGTCAGATCAATGAGACGGAACAGGTCGGTGGCCAGTATCCTGGCGGTGTGCCGGGTGCGCTCTCTAACCAGCCTGCGCCTGCCAACGCCGCGCCAATCTCCACGCCGCCGGCCAACCCGCAGAACGGTCAGCAAACGAATCAGCAGACGACCTCAACCGCGAACAGTGCCGGCCCGCGTAACAGCAGCCGTAACGAAACGACCAACTACGAAGTCGACCGGACTATCCGCCATACCAAACTGAACACGGGCGATATTCAGCGTCTCTCTGTTGCCGTGGTGGTGAACTACAAAACGCTGCCGGACGGTAAACCGCTGCCGCTCACGGCAGAGCAGATGAAGCAGATCGAAGATTTGACCCGCGAAGCGATGGGCTTCTCTGAAAAACGTGGCGATACCCTCAACGTTGTGAACTCACCGTTCAACCCGGTGGATGAGACCGGTGGCGAACTGCCGTTCTGGCAACAGCAGGCGTTCTTCGATCAGCTGATGTCCGCAGGCCGCTGGCTGCTGGTGCTGATTGTCGCGTGGCTGCTGTGGCGTAAGGGTGTCCGTCCTCAGCTTCAGCGTCGCGCTGAAGCCGAAAAAGCTGCGCTGGAACAGAAGAACGCGCGTCCGGACGAGGAAGAAGCGGTTGAAGTTCGTCTCAGCAAAGATGAACAGATGCAGCAGCGTCGTGCTAACCAGCGTATGGGCGCAGAGGTGATGAGCCAGCGCATTCGCGAAATGTCAGATAACGATCCGCGCGTCGTCGCGCTGGTCATCCGCGGTTGGATGGGTAACGAACATGAGTAATACGCTTACAGGCACCGATAAGAGCGTCATCCTGCTGATGACCATTGGCGAAGATCGCGCGGCGGAGGTGTTTAAACACCTCTCTCAGCGAGAAGTGCAGATCCTCAGCGCGGCGATGGCCAACGTGCGCCAGATCTCCAACAAGCAGCTGACCGAAGTGCTGGCGGAGTTTGAGCAGGAAGCCGAGCAGTTTGCTGCGCTCAACGTCAACGCCAACGAATACCTGCGCTCCGTGCTGGTTAAGGCGCTGGGCGAAGAACGCGCCGCCAGCCTGCTGGAAGATATTCTCGAAACGCGCGACACCGCCAGCGGGATCGAAACGCTCAACTTTATGGAGCCGCAAAGCGCCGCCGATCTTATTCGCGACGAGCACCCGCAGATTATCGCCACCATTCTGGTCCACCTCAAACGGGGGCAGGCGGCCGATATTCTGGCGCTGTTCGACGAGCGCCTGCGCCACGACGTGATGCTGCGTATCGCCACCTTCGGCGGCGTCCAGCCAGCCGCGCTGGCGGAGCTGACCGAAGTGCTGAACAACCTGCTCGACGGCCAGAACCTCAAGCGCAGCAAAATGGGCGGCGTGAGAACGGCAGCGGAAATCATCAACCTGATGAAAACGCAGCAGGAAGAGGCGGTTATTACGGCGGTGCGCGAGTTCGACGGCGAACTGGCGCAGAAAATTATCGACGAGATGTTCCTGTTCGAAAACCTGGTCGAAGTGGACGATCGCAGCATTCAGCGCCTGCTTCAGGAAGTGGATTCGGAGTCCCTGCTTATCGCCCTCAAAGGCGCCGAGCAGCCGCTGCGCGAGAAGTTCCTGCGCAACATGTCCCAGCGTGCGGCCGATATCCTGCGCGACGACCTGGCCAACCGTGGCCCGGTGCGTTTGTCTCAGGTGGAGAACGAACAGAAAGCGATCCTGCTTATTGTTCGTCGTCTGGCAGAAACCGGCGAGATGGTGATTGGCAGCGGAGACGACACCTATGTCTGATGAACTGTCGTGGAAGCGCTGGACGCCTGACGACCTCTCCCCTCCCACCGCAGAGTTCACCCCTGCCATAGTGTCGTCCGATGAGGGCGACGCCGGGGCGGGCGTGCCCGAGCTGAGTGAAGAGGAACAGCGCGCCCAGATGCTGGCCCAGATGCAAATGCAGGCGCACGAGCAGGGCTTCAACGCCGGGATGAACGAAGGCCGTCAGACCGGGCACGCACAGGGTTATCAGGAAGGGCTGGCGAAAGGTTTAGAGCAGGGCATTGAGCAGGCGCGCCAGCAGCAGGCGCCGCTGCATGCCCGCATGCAGCAGCTGGTGAGCGAGTTTCAGCACACGCTGGATGCGCTGGACAGCGTGATTGCCTCGCGCCTGATGCAGATGGCGCTGGAGGCGGCCCGTCAGGTGATCGGCCAGACGCCGGTCGTGGATAACGCCGCGCTGATTAAGCAAATCCAGGGGCTGCTCCAGCAGGAGCCGCTGTTCAGCGGCAAACCGCAGCTGCGCGTGCATCCTGATGATTTGCAGCGCGTGGAAGAGAGCCTCGGCGCGACGCTGAGCCTGCACGGCTGGCGGCTGCGCGGCGATCCGTCGCTCCATCACGGAGGCTGTAAGGTCTCGGCGGATGAGGGCGATCTGGATGCCAGCGTCGCGACCCGCTGGCAGGAACTGTGCCGCCTGGCGGCACCGGGAGTCGTCTGATGACCGCACGCCTTACGCGCTGGCTTAACACGCTCGATAATTTTGAAACGAAGATGGCGCAGCTGCCATCCGTTCGTCGTTATGGACGCCTGACGCGTGCCACCGGTCTGGTCCTGGAAGCCACGGGTCTGCAACTTCCGCTCGGCGCCACCTGCGTGATTGAGCGTCAGGACGGGAGTGAGACGCGTGAAGTGGAAAGTGAAGTGGTCGGGTTTAACGGCCAGCGACTGTTCCTCATGCCCCTTGAGGAAGTGGAAGGGATTTTGCCCGGCGCCCGCGTCTACGCGAAAAACATCAGCGGTGACGGCCTGCAAAGCGGCAAACAGCTCCCGCTCGGTCCGGCGCTGCTGGGCCGCGTGCTGGACGGGAGCGGCAAACCGCTCGATGGCCTGCCCTCCCCTGATACCACCGAAACCGGCGCGCTGATCACCCAACCCTTTAACCCACTGCAACGCACGCCAATCGAGCACGTACTGGATACCGGCGTGCGGCCAATTAACGCCCTACTCACCGTGGGACGCGGCCAGCGTATGGGGCTGTTTGCCGGCTCCGGCGTGGGTAAATCGGTCCTGCTCGGCATGATGGCGCGTTATACCCAGGCGGACGTTATCGTCGTCGGCCTGATTGGTGAGCGTGGTCGCGAAGTCAAAGATTTCATCGAAAACATTCTTGGTGCGGAGGGTCGCGCCCGCTCGGTGGTGATCGCCGCCCCGGCGGACGTGTCGCCGCTGCTGCGTATGCAGGGTGCCGCCTACGCCACGCGTATCGCGGAAGATTTCCGCGACCGGGGCCAGCACGTGCTGCTGATTATGGACTCCCTGACCCGCTACGCGATGGCGCAGCGTGAGATTGCGCTGGCCATCGGCGAGCCGCCCGCGACCAAAGGTTACCCGCCGTCGGTCTTCGCCAAGCTCCCGGCGTTGGTTGAGCGTGCGGGGAACGGCATCAGCGGCGGAGGCTCCATCACCGCGTTCTATACGGTACTGACCGAAGGCGATGACCAGCAGGACCCGATTGCCGATTCTGCGCGCGCGATCCTCGACGGCCATATCGTGCTGTCGCGCCGTCTGGCCGAAGCCGGGCACTACCCGGCGATTGATATTGAAGCCTCGATCAGCCGTGCGATGACGGCCCTGATCACTGAGCAACACTATGCCCGCGTGCGTAACTTCAAACAACTGCTCTCCAGCTTCCAGCGCAACCGCGATCTGGTAAGCGTCGGAGCGTACGCCAAAGGCAGCGATCCGATGCTCGATAAAGCGATTGCCCTCTGGCCGCAGCTGGAGGCATTTCTGCAACAGGGTATTTTTGAACGCGCCGACTGGGAAGATTCCCTCCAGGCACTGGAGCTGATTTTCCCGCAGGTGTAACACAGGTGGAGGGCGAAGGTCATGGCGCAGAACAGCGCGTTATCAACGCTGAAAGATCTGGCTGAAAAAGAAGTTGATGATGCCGCATTGCAACTTGGCGCAATGCGACGCGGGTGCCAACAGGCTGAAGAACAGTTGAAGATGTTAATCGACTATCAGCATGAATATCGCACCAACCTTAACACCGACATGACGCAGGGCATTGGTAGCCAGCGCTGGATTAACTATCAGCAGTTTATCCAGACGCTGGAAAAGGCGATTGAGCAGCATCGCCAGCAGCTTAACCAGTGGACGCAAAAAGTCGATACCGCGCTGAATTTCTGGCGCGAGAAAAAACAGCGGTTGCAGGCCTGGCAAACCTTACAGGACCGGCAGATTGCAGCCTCGACCCTGGCGGAAAACCGTCTGGATCAGAAAAAAATGGATGAGTTTGCCCAGCGCGCATCAATGAGGAAACCAGAATGATCACACTGCAACAACTGCTGATGACCGACAGCGACCCGTCCGGCGGCACGCTGACCGGAAAAGGCGCTGAGGGCGCGCAAGATTTTCTCTCTCTGCTGGCGGGCGCGCTGACCGAGACCACCGGCAAAGGCAAAGATGCTCCGCTGACGCTGGCCGATCTGAAAGCGGCGGGAAGCAAGCTGTCGACAGCGGCACAGGAAAAAAACGGTGATACCACGCTCCAGGCCAAAATCGCCGAGCTGCTCTCCCGCCAGGAGACGCTGACCGGTGAAGATACCGCCGTCTCCCTGCAAAGCCTTGTCTCCGGTCTGAAACCCGCAGCGAATACGGATGCGCTGAAGGCGCTGACCCGGATGGACGCGAAAGCAAACAGCGAGACCACGACTGAAGAAGAGGAGCTGGCCGGGTTAAGCGCGCTGATGGCGATGTTACCGCACCAGCAGACTACCACCCCAATGGCGACGCAGCCAGCAAGCACCGGGGAGGTCGCCCCCCGTGCCGCCCTCCCCTCTGCGCTAGCCCAGACGGACAACGGCCAGCATCAGCCGCTTAGCCATGCGTTAACGGGTCAGGAAAAAACGTCGGTTCAGGACAGCGACACGTCGCTGCCCGCCACGGCAGCCGTTACGCCAGCTGTTGCCGCCGTCGCGGAGAAGCAGGACGTAGTGAGCACGGCGTCGTCTGCCGCCAGCCCAACCGCGACGCTGGCCCCGATCGTTAGTCACCTGGCCCCCCCCCAGCCTGCCGCTACCGTTGCGACCGCGCCGGTGTTAAGCCAGCCGCTGGGCACGCACGAATGGCAGCAGAATCTAAGCCAGCACATCACCCTGTTCACCAGACAGGGCCAACAGACCGCAGAGCTACGCCTGCACCCGGAAGATCTGGGTCAGGTGCAAATTTCGCTTAAGCTGGATGACAACCAGGCGCAGTTGCAGATGGTTTCGCCCCACAGCCACGTTCGTGCGGCGCTGGAAGCGGCCCTGCCGATCCTGCGCACGCAGCTTGCGGAAAACGGCATACAGCTTTCCCAAAGCAGCGTCAGCAGCGAAGGCTTTGCCGGGCAGCAGCAATCTTCATCCGGGCAACAACAGCATGCTTCGCGTTCAGGCCAGCATGGCGGGTTTAACGAGGAGAGCGAAGAGTTATTGCCTGCCCCTGCCGCCCTGCAATCCGCCGCGCGCGGCAGCCGTGCCGTAGACATCTTTGCCTAAACGCCAGAGGTAACGTGATTATCCCCGTCTTTTCCACGCTTTGACCTAAGCCGGACACGGGATAATCACCGTATTAAGCTGTACCGAAACAGGAAGCTCGTATCAGATGACAGACTCCGCTATCACCAAAAAAAGCAAGCGTTCCATCTGGATCCCGCTGCTGGTGTTGATTACCCTCGCGGCCTGCGCCACCGCAGGCTACAGTTACTGGCGTATGCAGCAGGAACCCTCCAGCGCAGCCGCCAAAGCTGAAGCGCCGCCTCCACCGGCGCCGGTCTTCTACCCGCTGGATACGTTCACCGTGAACCTCGGCGATGCGGATCGCGTGCTTTACGTGGGCATTACGCTGCGTCTGAAAGATGAAGCGACCCGTGCACGTCTGAACGACTACCTGCCAGAAGTGCGTAGCCGTCTGCTGCTGCTGTTTTCTCGTCAGGATGCCTCCGCGCTCGCCACCGATGTGGGCAAGCAAAAGCTGGTGGATGCGATCAAACAGACGCTGGCGACCCCGCTGGTCAATGGCCAACCTAAGCAGGAAGTCACTGACGTTCTGTATACAGCCTTCATTCTGCGGTAACGACATGGGCGACAGTATTCTTTCTCAGGCAGAAATCGATGCGCTGCTCAATGGCGACAGCGATAAGAGTGACGATCCGAAGCCGGGTCTGACCGGCGACGATAATATTCGTCCCTACGATCCCAATACCCAGCGTCGCGTGGTGCGCGAGCGTTTACAGGCGCTGGAGATCATCAACGAACGTTTCGCACGTCAGTTCCGAATGGGGCTGTTTAACCTGCTGCGTCGTAGCCCGGATATCACCGTCGGTGCGATCCGCATTCAGCCGTATCATGAGTTTGCCCGCAATCTGCCGGTGCCAACCAACCTTAACCTGATCCATCTGAAACCGCTGCGCGGTACCGGCCTAGTGGTGTTCTCGCCAAGCCTGGTGTTCATCGCGGTGGATAACCTGTTCGGTGGCGATGGCCGTTTCCCGACCAAAGTGGAAGGCCGCGAGTTTACCCATACCGAACAGCGCGTGATTAACCGCATGCTGAAGCTGGCGCTGGAATCCTACAGCGACGCGTGGAAAGCGATTAACCCGCTGGAAGTGGAGTACGTGCGTTCCGAGATGCAGGTGAAGTTTACCAACATCACCACCTCACCGAATGACATCGTGGTGAACACCCCGTTCCACGTCGAGATCGGCAACCTGACGGGCGAGTTCAACATCTGCCTGCCGTTCAGCATGATTGAACCGCTGCGCGAACTGCTGGTGAACCCGCCGCTGGAGAACTCACGCCATGAAGATCAGAACTGGCGTGAGAACCTGGTGCGCCAGGTTCAGCACTCGCAGCTGGAGCTGGTGGCTAACTTTGCCGACATCTCCATGCGGTTATCGCAGATCCTGAAATTACAACCCGGCGACGTTTTGCCGATAGATAAACCCGACCGCATTATTGCCCATGTGGATGGCGTACCCGTGCTGACAAGCCAGTACGGCACAATTAACGGCCAGTATGCGTTACGCGTTGAGCACTTGATCAACCCGATTTTGAATTCGCTGAATGAGGAACAGCCCAAATGAGTGACATGAACAATCCGTCCGATGAAAACAGCGGAGCACTGGACGATCTGTGGGCTGACGCGTTAAACGAGCAAAAAACGACGCCGACGAAAAGCGCGGCAGACGCGGTCTTCCAGCAGTTAGGCGGCGGCGACGTCAGCGGGACGTTACAGGACATCGACCTGATTATGGACATTCCGGTCAAGCTGACCGTTGAGCTGGGCCGCACCCGCATGACTATTAAAGAGCTGCTGCGCCTGACGCAGGGTTCCGTGGTAGCCCTGGACGGTTTAGCGGGTGAGCCACTGGATATTCTGATCAACGGCTACCTGATTGCACAGGGCGAAGTAGTGGTGGTGGCCGATAAATACGGCGTACGTATCACCGACATCATTACCCCTTCCGAACGTATGCGTCGCCTGAGCCGTTAAGTATGAAAACCCAGGCAACACTGTCCGCGCCCTCCGCCGTACCCGGCTCCCCGCTGCTTCAGGTGAGCGGCGCGCTGTTCGGTATTATTGCCTTTATCCTTATCGCCGCCTGGCTGGCAAAGCGTTTCGGGCTGGCGGGGAAAACGGCCGGCACGCGCGGACTGAAGGTCAGCGCCAGCACCACACTCGGCCCACGCGAGCGCGTGGTCATTGTGGAAGTGGAAGATGCGCGACTGGTGCTGGGCGTGACCGCCTCCAGCATTAACGTTCTTCACACGCTGCCCCCTGCGCCTGTCACGGTGGAGGCTAACGCCCAGGCCCCTGCGGATTTTCAGTCCGTTATGAAGAGTTTGCTCAAGCGTTCCGGGAGATCCTGATGCGCCGTTTGTTATTGCTTACGCTGGCAGGTCTGGGCCTGTTCGCGCCTTCTGTGTATGCGCAGCTGCCGGGGCTGGTTTCCACGCCGCTGGCGAACGGGGGACAAAGCTGGTCCCTCTCCGTGCAGACGCTGGTGTTCATCACCTCACTGACCTTTATCCCGGCGATCCTGCTGATGATGACCAGTTTCACCCGCATCATCATTGTGTTTGGTCTGCTGCGAAATGCGCTCGGCACGCCGTCCGCGCCGCCCAATCAGGTGCTGCTGGGTTTAGCCCTGTTCCTGACCTTTTTCATTATGTCGCCGGTGATCGACAAGATTTACACCGAGGCGTACCAGCCGTTCAGCGAAGATAAAATTTCCATGCAGGTTGCCCTGGAAAAGGGGGCTCAGCCATTACGTGAATTTATGCTTCGCCAGACGCGCGAAGCGGATTTGGCCCTGTTTGCCCGTCTCGCTAACACGGGCGAGTTACAGGGACCGGAAGCGGTGCCGATGCGCATTCTGCTGCCAGCGTATGTGACCAGTGAGCTGAAAACGGCGTTCCAGATTGGCTTCACCATTTTCATTCCGTTCCTGATTATTGACCTGGTGATCGCCAGCGTCCTGATGGCGCTCGGGATGATGATGGTCCCGCCCGCAACTATTGCCCTGCCCTTTAAGATCATGCTGTTCGTGCTGGTCGATGGCTGGCAACTGCTGGTCAGCTCGCTGGCGCAGAGTTTCTACAGTTGAGGAGCACGCAATGACGCCTGAGTCGGTCATGATGATGGGCACGGAAGCGATGAAAGTCGCGATTGCCGTCGCCGCGCCCCTGCTTCTGGTTGCGCTGGTAACCGGTCTGATTATCAGTATTCTTCAGGCCGCCACGCAGATTAACGAAATGACCCTGTCGTTCATCCCGAAGATCATCGCCGTCTTCGTGGCGATTATCGTTGCCGGGCCCTGGATGCTCAATTTGCTGCTGGACTACATGCGCAACCTGTTCACCAATCTGCCTTACATCATCGGCTGACGGACGATGCTGCAATTCACCAGCGATCAGTTTGTTCAGTGGCTCGGGATCTATTTCTGGCCGATGCTGCGCATCATGGCGCTGATCTCCACCGCCCCCATACTCAGTGAAAAGTCGGTGCCTAAACGCATCAAAATTGGGTTGGGCATGGTTATCACCATTATCGTTGCCCCTTCCCTGCCGGCGGTGGATATTCCGATTTTTTCCCCGAATGCGATCTGGATTGCCCTGCAACAGGTGATGATTGGCGTGGCGGTCGGATTTACGATGCAGCTCGCCTTCGCCGCGGTACGAACGGCGGGCGAACTGATCGGTTTGCAGATGGGTCTCTCTTTCGCGACGTTCGTTGACCCGGGCAGCCATCTGAATATGCCCGTGCTGGCGCGTATTATCGACCTGCTGGCGATGCTGTTGTTTCTCTCGTTCAACGGCCACCTGTGGCTCATCTCTATGCTGGTGGACACCTTCCACACGCTGCCGATTGGCGACAACCCGGTGAACAGTAACGCTTTTCTGGCGCTGGTGCGGGCTGCCGGGCTGATCTTCCTCAACGGGCTGATGCTGGCGCTGCCTGTCATAACCCTGTTGCTCACCGTTAACCTCGCATTGGGTTTACTCAACCGAATGGCCCCGCAGCTGTCGGTATTCGTCATCGGCTTTCCGGTGACGTTGACGGTTGGCCTTTTATTAATGTCATTATTGATGCCACTTATCGCCCCCTTCTGCGAGCATTTATTCAGCGAGATATTCAATCTCTTAGCGGATATTGTCAGCGAACTTCCACGCAAATAATAACCCGCAGTGTTTGCAATGTCTTTCTGAGGATATTCCTAAAAATAATCTTGAAAAACATCTACCAGGATATATCTGACGCGGTTTAAATGTTTCTAACCACCTCACAATACTTAATATTTACTTTACTTTAAGATGATTCCTGGCAAATTATACGTAACTTTACGGGATAGTGAGTTCGCCTGAAAGTCTTTGTCATGCTCACAGGTTTTATTAGATTTTTTCCATCCCGTATGGCTGTTTATGAGCTCTCAGGCAGGTGGTGAATTATCGTTACGCATTGAGTGAGGGTATGCCATGTCAACGATCATTATGGATTTATGCAGCTACACCCGGCTAGGGTTAACCGGGTACTTAGCAAGCAGAGGGGTAAGAAAGAGAGACATCAACGATGCACACACCGTTGAAGAACTCGCAGCCGCTTGTGAGACTCACAAGCCCGGCGTGGTGTTTATTAATGAGGACTGTTTCATTCACGACCCCGCTAACAGTCAGCACATTAAGCAGATCATTAATCAGCATCCCAGAACCCTGTTTATTGTTTTTATGGCGATCGCCAATATTCATTTCGATGAGTATTTGTTGGTGCGTAAAAACTTATTAATCAGTTCGAAATCGATTAAACCAGAGTCGCTTGATGACATTCTGGGCGATTATTTGAATAAAGAAGTTAAGAATGTAGGGGCGGTTAACTTACCCACCCTATCATTAAGCAGAACTGAATCAAGTATGCTAAGAATGTGGATGGCTGGACAAGGGACAATTCAGATCTCAGACCAGATGAATATCAAGGCAAAAACAGTATCGTCACACAAAGGAAATATTAAAAGGAAAATTAAAACGCATAATAAGCAAGTGATATATCATGTCGTACGCCTGACAGATAATGTGACGAATGGGATTTTCGTTAATATGCGCTAATTTGCACGGCCATGTTGTACCCTACCTTGATCTCTGGCCTGGCCAGAGATTTTGCTTTTCAGCAGCCGGGCCGGGGAGAAGACGCCCCCGACGCCGCCCTATTCCGCCGTTTCCACAAAGATCCCATCCGGGTGCCCCAGTTCGTTGAAGAACCAGATGCCGAGCGGGTAATCTTCCAGCGACACCAGATACATTGTGCCTTCATTAAACTCTTCTATTGCCAGCACCACGCCCGGGCGGCGCGGCCCACCGTCCGTTTTGACGGTTACCCGATCGTTGACCTTCATACATTCCTCCTGTGGTTTTGAGCCAGTGTAGAACAAATTACCCTGGCTGGCATCGCCGCCTGACGCGAATGGCGTTTTTGTGTGCGGTCTATACTTAGCTGTTGAGACGGTTAAATGAGGAGCCCGCCATGAAGACTGACAAAGAGTACAGCGACACCATTAAGCGTGAGGTGGAAGTGGATGTCGATGCCCTGCTTGCCGCCATTAATGAAATCAGTGAGTCCGAAGTTCATCGCGCGGAGGATAATTCAGACCGTGTCGTGGTCAATGGTCGTGATTACCATACCTACCGTGAACTGGCTGAAGCATTCGAGCTGGATATCCATGACTTTAGCGTCTCGGAAACGAACCGCTAAGGCGAAAAAAATCCCGGTCATGGGGATGACCGGGATCAAACTTGCTTATGCAAGAAGCACTTGTAAATTCGTTACACCAGGAAATCTGATGCAGGTAAGACATTATCCCCAACAGATTTGTCTTACAAGCATATATTCTCTTAGCGAATATTATATTTTATACATGTGAATTTTGGTTATGAGTATAAACATGCGCCGCGTGTGGGTTTATCGGGATCGTTTCCACTTCAACGGGACATCAATGCTGAGTTTTTTTAAGACTTTTCTTAGATGAACATCATTATTCAGGAGACGTTATGCCTTCGCTAAAGGAGACTCTGCTCGTCTTTACCGATCTCGACGGTACGCTGCTGGATTTTCACACTCTCGACTGGCAGCCTGCCGCTTCCTGGCTGAAGAGATTACAGGATGAACAGGTACCAGTCATTCTGTGCAGCAGCAAAACCGCGTCCGAAATGCGTGACATCCAGCAGGAACTTGGCCTTGGCGGGCTGCCCTACATTGCGGAAAACGGCGCGGTGATCCAGCCTGACGTACGGTGGGAAAACGCCGCACGGTTCACCTCAGAAAAGAAGCATGACGATATCCGGCAGTTTATTGCCCGGGTACGCCAGGAGATGCATCTGAAATTCACCACCTTCGACGATGTGGATGAGCGCGTGGTCGCCGAATGGACCGGGCTAAGCCGTCCCCGTGCGGCGCTTGCACGTAAACACGAGGCTTCCGTGACGCTGATCTGGCGTGACAGTGATGAACAAATGAAACGCTTCGCAGCCGAACTGGCCCGGCAGGGGCTGAAGATCGTCCCGGGTGCTCGCTTCTGGCATATTCTGGACACGAGCTGTGGCAAAGACGTGGCGGTGCACTGGCTTGTGGAACAGTATCGCCTGCACGACGGATTTGACCCGACAACGCTGGGCCTGGGCGACGGCCCCAATGATGCCCCTCTGCTGGACAGCGTAGCCTTCGCCGTGGTGGTGAAAGGCTTCAACCGGGAGGGGGTCAGCCTTAAGAACAACGATCCCACACGGGTTTATCGCACTCAGCACACCGGACCGGCCGGCTGGCGCGAGGGGCTTGATTACTTTTTAACGTGATCCTGCCAGATGACCCGGTTACGCCCGCGCTGTTTCGCCTCATACAGACGCGCATCGGCGGTGGATTGCAGATTTTCGAAGTGATAATTGCCCTTCTCCTGCGCGCCAGAGACGCCAAACGACGCGCTCACGCGCAGGGTAGTACTTTTCTTAATCAGGATCTCTTTGCTGTCGATACGCTCACGGATCTGCTCTGCAACTTCCGCTGCCTCTTCAAGCGTCATGCCGGGCAGCACCACACAGAACTCTTCGCCGCCGACGCGCCCGGCAATATCTTTAGTGCGCAGGGTACTGGCAATCAGCCCCGCAGCATGGGACAACACCTTATCACCCGCCTGGTGCCCGAACCGGTCATTAATGCTCTTAAAGCAGTCAAGATCGATCTGGATGACAGAGAAAGGCAGCGCCTGCTGTTCACACTGCTTCGCCAGTATTTTCGCCCGCTCAAACAGCGCCCCACGATTATTCAACCGGGTCAGAGGGTCGTGCCAGGCCTGCCATTGCAGCGAATTCTGCAACGAATACATATTACTGACCATGCGCCGGATCACCAGCCATGAGATGAGCAGCATCGCGGTGAACAGCGCCCAAAGCAATGCCAGCACAATACTGATGCTGCCGAAATCGCCGCGCACCCCTTCATCCAGGGTGTGCACGCGCAGGACGATGCCATCAAAGTGGTCGAGACGCTCCCAGCTGACAAAACGACTCCCCAGGCGAATGCCGCCTTCGGAATCCGATTCTATTGCGTGCGCTATCTGCGCTAGTTCGGGCGCGTCAAAATGATTAACGTCCGCAGCAGATGATCCAGACGTCGCAAGCAGGGTGAGACGACTGTCATACAGCTGGTATTCCCCTTCCGGGTTATCGCCTATGGCCTCCACCAGCAGACGACGCAGGGTGGCAAAGGTGAAATCCATCGCCACCACGCCATACCAGACGTGATTGTAATAAACAGGCACACTGGCGGTGATCAGCGGCTTTTTGCCCACAAAGGAGGAAGGAGGCGAGATAAACCAGCGCACGGCACGCGCACGGTTCTCACGCTCGGACTGTTGGGTAAACCAGGGCTGAGTGACCAGATGGTAGTAACGCTGCACGATATCGCTGGCATTTTCCGGCGTATCCGTTTCCAGAAAGAATCCGGCGCGAGAGACATAAATCACGCGCTCTTCGTTGCCGGAAGAACTGGATGCCAGACGCAATAAATACCCCACTTCAAGCGCGGCGGACAGTTCATTATCAAGAAACTCATCATCGCGATTCAGAAGGGTGGTCTTTTCAACGAAGGCATCCGACACACCGTTGATCGGCAATGTGCGCTGTTTATCAACCTCAATTTGCCAGGTGGGGGATGTGCGCAAACGGGCAAAACGCTTTACCGCATCATGTAGCACGCCAAACGCCAGCGGCGTTTCCAGCGCATCACGCATGCTGTGGCGAAAAAACAGCATTTTATCGACGCTGAACTGGAGTTGTCTGTCCAGCGCACTGGCAACCGTTTCCAGATGGTTACGCTGACTGGAGATATAGGCATCTTCCAGTACCACAACTTCGCGCCAGGTCAGGAGGGTGGAAAAGATCAGGACAACGATAAAACAGAGGTTAACAACCAAACGGGGATTGCTACGCTTATGCAGCCACTGCAAAAAAGATTGTTTTACAACAAAGGTATTGTGCTGCACACGCACTCCCTGAGTGTCGCTCACCATCCGATATGATAAGTCTTCTGCCAGTAAAAACGCCCGGCAAGGCCGGGCGTTGTGTGATTAAGCCTTATCGCGTTTTTGCCTTTTATCACCAGGCTGAAGCTCATCTTCACGAAAAGCCTCCCGCTTAATGCCGTATCCGTCATGCCACCGGCACTCCACCATTCCACTGGAATAACCGGTGACAATCATGCATGGACCACCATTCTTTGGCTTAACTTCATCACTGACCAAAAAGACCATACCTGCCTCCTGTATCAGGGTGAAACGTTTTCAATTTAGACGAGGAATGGTCTTTTTGCATCCGGGGTCAGCAAAAATTAATGCGATTTTCCGCGTACTTTTTCTACCAGCTTGACCACTGCCACCACAATGACACCTACGATAAAGCCCAACACAAGGTTAAGCAGCGTCGGCAGAATGGCGGCGATCACCGAACCATGTCCCGACGCCAGATGTTCAATTGCATGATGCAGCGAAGCAACGCCGTGCACGATAATACCGCCGCCGACCAGGAACATCGCCAGAGTTCCCACTATCGACAAACTTTTCATCAGCCACGGTGCCAGCACCAGCAGGCTTTTGCCGATAACGCGGGCAATGGCGCTGGATTTTTTTTCCAGCCAGAAGCCGATATCATCCAGCTTGACGATCAGACCGACCAGCCCATACACCCCAACCGTTACAAGAATGGCAATCAACGAAAGCACCATGACCTGATTCATCAGCGGTGCTTCGGATACGATCCCAAGCGTAATCGCCACAATCTCGGCCGAAAGGATGAAGTCAGTACGGATCGCACCTTTGACCTTATCGCGCTCGAACGTTTTTGGATCCTGCGCGGCCAGCGCTTCCAGACGCTGCTGACGCATTTCCGGGGTGTCTTTCTCTTTGCGTGCGGCAAACATATGCAACACTTTTTCGGCACCCTCGAAGCACAGGAACGCCCCGCCAATCATCAGCAATGGCGTAATGGCCCAGGGTATAAAGGCGCTAATGAGAAGCGCCAGCGGAACAAGGATCACCTTGTTAATAAAGGACCCTTTCGCTACGCCCCACCCCACCGGCAGCTCACGGTTCGCCCGTACGCCGCTGACCTGCTGCGCGTTAAGTGACAAGTCATCCCCCAGTACCCCGGCGGTTTTTTTCGCCGCCAGTTTCCCCATGACTGAAATGTCATCCAGCAAGGTGGCGATATCGTCCAGTAATGTTAATAAGCTACTTCCTGCCAAAATCTCTATCCTTCTTTTTTTGCTAATTAAGTGAATAGTATGGAACAAAACTCAGCGCCCGGAAACAGGCACCTCACGTCAACAAAAATTTCACATTAACAACACAATTAAAGCACTCGCCAGCCCGATAGTTTTGGCGTTAACTATGAGCGAACTTTTTATTTCGTCGTGAGGGACTATGCGTTTTCGGCATTTATTACCGCTCATTGGAGCACTTTTTTCCCTGTATATCATCTGGGGATCCACCTACTTTGTCATTCGTATTGGCGTGGAAAGCTGGCCCCCGCTGATGATGGCCGGTATTCGTTTCCTTATGGCTGGCGTGCTGCTGATGGCGTTTTTATTGCTGCGCGGCCACAGGCTACCGCCGCTGCGTCCCTTGCTTAACGCCGCCCTGATCGGCCTGCTGCTGCTGGCGGTGGGCAATGGTGCAGTAACCGTCGCCGAACACCAGAACGTGCCGTCGGGCATCGCCGCCGTGGTCGTCGCGACCGTGCCGCTGTTTACGCTCTGCTTTAGTCGTCTGTTCGGGATCCGCACCCGTAAGCTCGAATGGCTGGGCATCGCGATTGGGCTTGTAGGTATTATCATGCTGAACAGCGGCGGAAACCTGAGCGGAAACCCCTGGGCTGCCGTTATGATCATGATCGGCTCGATGAGCTGGGCCTTCGGCTCGGTCTACGGCTCCCGCATTGAGCTGCCCTCCGGGATGATGGCGGGTGCCATTGAAATGCTCGCGGCAGGCATCGTGCTGCTGATTGCCTCGGCGTTGACGGGTGAAAAACTGACGGCAATGCCAGATCTCTCAGGTTTCCTGGCCGTCGGGTATCTGGCGCTCTTTGGCTCGATTATTGCCATCAACGCCTATATGTACCTGATCCGCAACGTCTCACCGGCGGTTGCCACCAGCTACGCCTACGTTAACCCGGTGGTTGCCGTGCTGCTGGGTACCGGTTTTGCGGGCGAAGTGCTGTCGACGATTGAATGGCTGGCGCTGGGCGTGATTGTCTTTGCCGTGGTGCTGGTCACGCTGGGTAAATATTTACTGCCCGCGAAACCGATTGTCACGGCGTGTGAGGTGGAGAAACCGTGATCGGGTGAATGCCCTGGGTATCGATCTGCGCGGCCTGACCGCCGCCGCAGATCCACTCTTCCAGCCGCTCCGTCAGTTCCACGTCATTCAGCTTCATTCTTCCGCGCAGTGCGCACTCCCAGACAATCAGCACCCGCCAGCCCTGGGCGTAAAGCTGCGAAACATCGCGTTTATCACGCTCGACGTTCCTGCCAATCTTCTCCAGCCAGAAGTCGGTGCGTGTCGCCGGGACTTTAAACAGATAGCAGTCGTGATGATGCCAGAAACAGCCGTGGGTAAAGATGATGCATTGATACGCATCGATCACGAAATCAGGACGCCCGGCAAGCGTGGCATCCTGAACCCTGAATTCAAACCCGATGGAGGTCAGGAGGCCAGCGATCCTTTTTTCGATCGCGGTATCACGCGTGCCGATGGCACGCATGTTTTTACTGCGCGTGGCCTTATTGTGAACGTCCGCCATTGACGGCCTCACTCTGACGCAGCTGAACGGCCTTGCTGATGCGTGAGGCCAGCAGTTTTGCGACGGCGGCAAAGGCTGGCACCACCACCGAGTTGCCAAACTGACGATAGGCTTGTGTATCCGACACCGGAATGCGAAAACTGTAGCCCTGCGGCGCCTCAAAGCCCATTAAGCGGGCGCACTCGCGCGGCGTTAAGCGCCGCGGTCGGTGCTGTTGATTCTGAGGGTCGTCGAAATCTTTTTCGCCCAGCGCCTTATCCCAGCCCCGATCGATAAGAATTTCCGCGCCATCTTTGTAATAGCGCGCCGACAGCGTACGCGTCACGCTGTCAGGATTAAGCGGATTGACCATGCCAAACCCAAAGCCATTGCCTTTGGCCTGATGCTTTTTGGCATAGCGATAGAGGTATTTCCACAGCACTGGCGTCAGAATGAATTTCGCATCGACGGCGGGCTCCAGCAGATCGGCCACTGTCGGACGGCGCGCCGGATACAGCGAGGGCAAATCGCGCAGCGTAAAATCGCCTTTCAGATTGAGATCGCGGCGGAATCCCACCAGCACGATGCGTTCGCGGTGCTGTGGCAGGAAGTGTTTGCCGTCGATAATTTTCGGATCGTCCGGCCCCATGTCCTCTGCATCCGCCACGTCGTAACCCAGTTCATCCAGCGTTTGCATGATAATGCGGAAGGTTTTGCCGCCGTCATGACTCTTTAAATTCTTGACGTTCTCCAGCACAAAAATTGCCGGGCGGCGGGCATCAATAATCCGGGCAACATCAAAGAACAGTGTGCCCTGCGTATCACAGGCAAAGCCGTGCGCACGTCCCAGCGCGTTCTTTTTCGACACGCCAGCCAGTGAGAACGGCTGACACGGGAAGCCTGCCAGCAGCACATCGTGCGCCGGAAGGGTGTTGCGAATGTGCTCAGCGGCTTCTTCGTCGCTGACGCCGGTTTTGTGGCTCAGGGTGACGTCGCGGATGTCGGCATTGAACTGGTGCTCGTCGGGGTCGCAGTACCAGTTCGCCTTATAGGTGCGGACGGCATGTTTGTTCCATTCACTGGTGAACACGCACTGCCCGCCAATAGCTTCAAAGCCATGGCGAATGCCGCCAATACCGGCAAAGAGATCGATAAAGCGAAAGGCATAATTCGGATGCGCAGCAGGCGGCCGCGGCAGCAGGTTGCGCAGATAACGGAACTCGCCGTCGCTCAGGCGGTGCCCTGCCCTGTCGCTTATCAGCAGCCGCTTGAGTATTGCCGGGCTCCAGTGGCTCTCGCCATGTGCCACCAGCTGGTTTGCCAGCGTTTTAGCATCGTACATTTCCAGCAACTGACGCAGGAGTGCCTGCACGGCTGCCGTTGATTTCTCAACCCGCTCAGGCGCGGGCACAGTCACTGATCGATTTTCCTGCATTCTCTTAACCGGACAATAAAGACAGAAAACAGAGTACCACAGTTCAGGATCGCACACTGCGACGGAAATGGGTCAATATCTGGCTGTCGGTTCCGAGGTAATCGCCCTGTAATTCAGCACTCAGCTTCGCCATAAACTGGATCAGGAAATCGGCATTGTGACGCGCAAGTTCGCGTCCCCGTGCGGTTTGCATGGTGTCCGGCAGGCGCAGGAGTTTGGTCTGAAAGTGATCGAGCGCGAAAGCTTTATCATCCAGCGCACGCGCCCCGGCAAACGGGTCGTCGGCATCAAACAACGCGGTGCCCAGCGCACCGGACACGGCAAAGACGCGCGCAAGGCCGATGGCGCCTAACGCCTCCAGCCGGTCGGCATCCTGGACCGTTTTGGCCTCCGGGCTTTGCGGCGCGATACCGGCACTGAAGCTGTGCGCTTCAATGGCATGCTCCACGGCTGCATAGCGTTCAGAGGCGAAATCC
>ENA-UOYX01000029-UOYX01000029.1-food-metagenome-genome-assembly--contig:-NODE-29-length-62437-cov-6.374339_pt1 | contig 62437 bp, 68 predicted proteins | sample MGYA00249880_ERZ772718 | MGnify/ENA primary metagenome ERZ772718 (study PRJEB29005, sample SAMN08379458) | food metagenome | isolation source: cheese spiked with Escherichia coli O157 | study: EMG produced... | reverse complement strand
ATTTACATACTAAATTATGGGATATTGATTTAAAAACCCCGATTATTCAAGCCCCCTCAGCAGCGCAAGGATTAGCACATGAAAAAGGGGAAGTCGACACTGCTAAAGGGGTCGCAGCTGCTGGTTCGATTTTCTCAATTAGTACTTATGCCAATACATTGGTGGAAGATGCAGCCGCAGCGGCTCCTGATGCCCCCCAATTTTTCCAACTCTATATGAGTAAAGATGATCAATTCAATGAGTTCTTATTGAAAAAAGCCGTTAAGGCAGGTGTAAAAGCCATTATTCTCACCGTCGATTCAACATTGGGTGGTTATCGTGAGGCGGACATCGAGACGCAATTCCAATTCCCACTACCAATGCCTAATTTAGCAGCTTATAGTAATTCTGACGGTGCTGGGAAGGGCATCTCTGAAATTTATGCTGCCGCTAAACAAGGATTAGTACCAGAAGATATTCAAAAGATTAAACAAATCACAAATTTGCCAGTCTTTGTTAAAGGCATTCAATCACCAGTGGATGCTGAAATTGCCATTCAAGCTGGTGCAGATGGCATCTGGGTTTCAAATCACGGTGGGCGTCAATTAGATGGCGGGCCTGCTTCATTTGAAGTGTTGCCTTTAATTGCGCAACAAGTCGCAAAACGCGTCCCAATCGTTTTTGATAGTGGTATTCGCCGTGGTGAACATGTCTTTAAAGCACTCGCAAGTGGGGCTGATTTAGTGGCCATTGGTCGGCCAATTATTTATGGTTTAAATTTAGGTGGCGCCCAAGGGGTACAATCTGTTTTTGAACACTTAAACCATGAATTATCGATTACCATGCAGTTGGCTGGTACCAAGACAATTGATGAAGTGAAAGAAACAACCTTACTTGATTAATATGGTATACTGAGAGTCCTTGGCAGGGGCACTAAAAAAAGCGGTTCAACTCAATGATGAGTTGGACCGCTTTTTGACGTTAACCTAATTATTTAAGATGGGGGAGTTCAGCTAATAATAATTCGCTAGCGACTAATCCGAGTAGGCTGACAATAACGTACACCCAGTGAGAACCACTACCCCAGCTGAATAGATAAGCATCAACACCAACTAAAATGATAAAGAGCACGCAATTTGTGATTAAGCCGATTTTGAAAGTCAATTGACTAGCAATGACGGCGAATAAAACGATTGAAATGAAAATAATGAAGAATGCAGAAATCAAAGTGACGACCACCTAACGCTATCCGATTTGAAATACTACGTTCATTTTACTATAACCGCAGACGAACAACAATTAAATTTGTGGGGGATAAAGTTTACTTTTTGGGTGTTCGTTAACAGAATCTTCAAATTTACAGTGTACACTAGGGGATATTCAACTGATCAAGGGCCGTTATCAAGCCGATTAATGGACAGACTTTTCACTGAGCGGCTATACTATCGACAGGTGAATTTAATTAAAAGATTGGGGGAACTATCAGATGGTTCGTGAGACAGATTTACGAGCGCAAGATCCACGTGTTCAACGAACAAAGCAACAATTACGTCAAGCCCTCATTATCTTGCTGAAAGACAGTACGCCAAAGGGGATTTCGATTCAAGCAATCACCAAGCAAGCGGCAATTACTCGCGGGACCTTTTATCTCCATTATGAAGATAAAGTGGATTTCATCCGAACCGCGGTGGCCGATTTGGTGGCCGATTTTTATCAGCAAGTGACTGTAGTGGTCGATCAGACATATCGTCAGGTCAGTTTACAGGCACTTTTTGAATATGTTGAACAACAACAAGCTGCTTTTAAAGTGTTCTATAAAAATGAGGCGACGCTTCACTTTCAGGCACAACTGACTGAATCAATGCGCCAATTAATGCAGGATTACGTGGCTAAGCGCTATAATCAGACTTCACAGGCTGATCAAATTGAGATGAGTATTACGATTGATTATTTAGCGGGGGCCAGTTTAGCGTTGGTCTTTAAGTGGGTCAATGACGGGCTTGTGTATTCACCACGCTACATGGCTAAGATGTTATACCAATTGGTACAAACACCTAATACGACGTTCGATGTCGCACAATTTTTTGTCGAGGCGTAATAAAGCATTGACTCGCCCTGTGATATTCGATATAATATGAACGTTGTAATTGTGAGCTCCACAGCTGCAACCGCGCATACTAAGGCATTAAGTACTATGATTAGTCACCTTAGTTGGCGAGTCTAAGAAAAAATAGGAGGTGCACACATGTACGCAATTATCAAAACAGGTGGCAAACAATATAAGGTAGAAGCTGGTCAAGCAATCTACGTTGAAAAGTTAGCCGCAGAAGCTGGCGAAAAAGTAACTTTTGATCAAGTTATTTTAGTTGGTGGTGAAACAACTAAGGTTGGTACACCAAACATTGATGGTGTTACTGTTGATGGTACTGTTGAAAAACAAGGGCGCGAAAAGAAAGTTGTTACTTTCAAATACAAACCTAAGAAACACAGTCATCAAAAGAAGGGTCATCGTCAACCATATACTAAAGTGATAATCGACGCTATCAACGCCTAATTGAGGGAAATAAGATGATTCAAGCTGACTTTACGGTCAATGCCGATTCGCAAATTATTTCTTTTCAAATTACGGGTCATGCCGACTCGGGTCCTTACGGGAGTGATATCGTCTGTGCAGCTGTTTCTGCTGTCTCAATCGGGACAATCAACAGTTTGCAAAAGCTTGCTGGTTTTGAACCAGAGGTAGAAGCAGATAACCTGAATGGTGGTTTGTTAACTTGTCAGATTCCGGCAACGGTTTCGGGCCAAGCTTTAGCGACAGCTCAGATTCTCTTGCAGAATTTGCAGTTGACGCTTGAAGATATTACGCAACAATACGGGCAGTACATTCAAGTACAAACAAAACGTAAATAGACAGTTAATAAACAGGAGGTGCATTTAGATGTTACAAATGAATTTACAATTCTTCTCTCACCATAAGGGTGGCGGTTCAACAACTAACGGCCGTAACTCTGCAGGTCGTCGTTTAGGTTCTAAACGTGCTGATGGCCAAACTGTAACAGCTGGTTCAATTCTTTACCGTCAACGCGGTACAAAGATTCATCCAGGTGAAAATGTTGGTCGCGGTGGCGATGACACATTATTTGCTCTTATCGAAGGTGTCGTTCGTTTCGAACGCCTCGGTAAAAACAAGAAAAAGGTTTCTGTATACGTTGCAGAAGCTAAATAATTTTTCTAACATCCACTTTATGTGGGTGTTTTTTTGTGCGAGAGAAGCGGGGGTGTCGTCACATTCTAAACGTGTTCCATCAGTCATATCTCTCCGGTTAACCCAGAGTCACAAATGATTGCTCCACAATCTTTTGCAACTCTGTGTTAATCCTCGAGATATCCCAGACTGATGTCACACTCTGTTTGTGTAAATCCAGTTTTACTGGTATACTAATTACTCAGGCAACAAACCATTGACAATCTAAAAGTGAGTGTTCAGATCGACTTTTGCTCGATTGAATACGCTAAAAGGGATTGGCGGGTGCCGGTCCCTTTTTTTATAGCTACTTTTAGGGATAAAAGGCTAGAAATACTTGCTTTTGAGCCTGATTTCTTGCTATGATTAGGACAATGGCATACTTATATAATGCTCGGAGGATAAACAATGTTATCAGTAAATGATTTTAAAAATGGCTTGACCATTGAATTTGACAACAACCTATGGCGGATTGTTGAATTCCAACATGTTAAACCAGGTAAGGGTGGCGCTTTTGTCCGCTCAAAACTTAAGAATTTAAGAACGGGTGCCAATCAAGAAAAGACATTCCGTTCAACTGAAAAAGTTGAAAAAGCAATCATTGATACAAAATCAATGCAATATCTTTATGCAGATGGTGACAACCACGTCTTCATGGATACTGAAACTTACGAACAATTAGAATTACCAGCAGCACAAATCAATGATGAATTGAAATACTTGAAAGAAAATATGCAAGTTTCTATCATGATGTATGGTAGTGAAACCTTAGGGGTTGAATTACCAAACACGGTTGATTTAGCAGTGGCTGCAACAGAACCTGGTGTTCGTGGTGATACATCTTCGGGTGGTACTAAACCAGCAACACTTGAAACTGGCTTAGTGGTCCAAGTACCGTTTTTCGTTAACGAAGGTGATTTGTTAACGATTAACACATCTGATGGGAGTTACATCTCACGGGCATAGGCTAAATTAGCAAGAACTTGTTAGGAGGGGTTTCGATGGCAGAAGAAACAAATATTGTACTTGATACACAAGAAAATGCATTGGGCAAGATTCAAATGGCACCTGAAGTTGTGGAAGTGATTTTAGGGATTGCAGCAAGCAAGATTGATGGGGTCCACCAAATGCGGGGGACGTTATCATCATCCATTAACGAATTGTTTGGTCGTTCGAATCACGGTAAAGGGGTAACTCTTAAGGTGATTGATGGCAAAGTGAATGCGGATGTTTATGTTTATCTGAACTATGGTGTTTCTGTGCCGAAGGTTGCCCTTGCGATGCAAGAAGCCCTTAAAGAACAATTATTGTTCATGACTGATTTAGAACTAGCAGAAGTCAACGTACACGTGGTGGGCGTTGTCACTGAAAAAGCACCAAAAATTATTGATCCAGATGACTTATTTAACGATGAAACACCTGATCAAAATGGAGACCAATCTTAATGCCTAATTTTAACCGACACCAAATTCGCCAAGCTGCATTTCAAGTGTTGTTTGCGTTAAATGCTAATGACACATTAGAATTGGCAGATGCTTACCAAGCCGTTTTAACCATGGATCAATTCGATGCTGAAGAAGTTGTAGAAGTTGCTGTTCCAGACTACCTTGCCTTCTTGGTAACGGGCGTCACAGAACATCAAGCAGAATTAGACGCCGCTTTAACGCCATACTTGAAGAAGGGCTGGCAACTATCACGGTTAGCCAAACCGGATTTAATTATCTTGCGTTTAGGGTTGTTTGAAATGCAAAATTCAACAGAAGCACCCGATAAAGTGGCGTTGAATGAAGCGCTCGAACTTGCTAAACAATTTACAGATGATCAAGCAAAAGGCTTTATCAACGGCGTTTTATCTAAATTCGTTGAAGCTTAATTAGTAAAATACGAACGGAACCACTTAAAACACGTTAAAAAGTATTTTTTTAGCGTGTTTTTTTGAATTTAAACGGTCATTATCAGCTGATAACCCGGAATTAACCGATTAACTATGCTAAAATAGAAACATCAAATATCGATAAATAGGGGTTGTTAACTTTGGAATTACTAGATGGTCGAGCACTTGCAAATGAATTAACACAAGCACAACAAATGGCGGTGGCAACACTCAAACAACAAGGGGTAACCCCGAAATTAGTGGTCGTCATGGTGGGTGATGATCCAGCAAGTGCGATTTATACGCAAAGCAAGCAAAGAAGAGCGACTAAAATTGGCATGGCATCTGAGTTAAAACGCCTGTCTGCTGAAACAACGGAAGCTGATTTATTAGCGGTTGTTCGCCAACTAAATACGGATGAAACCGTTGATGGCATTTTAGTCCAATTACCATTACCAAAACAAATTAATGAAGACCATATTATCCGGGCGATTGACCCACAAAAAGACGTTGATGGTTTTAGCCCAGTCAATATTGGGCGATTATGGCTTAATCAACCGGGCTTAGTGGCCTGTACACCAAACGGGATTATGCGCTTATTGGCAGCTCACGATATTGACGTGGCTGGCAAAAATGTCGTGATTGTTGGCCGGAGTAACATCGTTGGTCGGCCATTGGCAGCCTTGATGCTCAATGCCAATGCCACGGTCACGATTGCGCACAGCAGAACGGCAGACTTAAAAGCCCTAACGAAAACAGCCGACATCTTAGTGGCGGCCATCGGTAAACCACACTTCTTCGGCATTGAGGATGTCAAAGAAGGGGCGGTTGTTGTCGATGTCGGCATTAATCGGCTTGAAGATGGAACAGTCACCGGTGATGTCGATTTTGAAGCCCTTAAATCACATGTTAGTGCGATGACGCCAGTTCCGCGTGGCGTGGGGCCAATGACGATTACGATGCTCATGGATCAAACGATTGAGATTGCAAAGGAACGTGCTAAACGTGGTTAAACCAACAGACTATTTAACAGTCACCGCATTAACGCAGTATTTAAAGGCTAAATTTGAACGCGATCCGTATTTGGATCGGGTTTATTTAACCGGCGAAATTTCAAACTTCCGCTTACGACCGAATGCGCATCAATATTTTAGTTTAAAAGATAATAAAGCTAAGATCAGTGCCATTATGTTCAAGTCCGCTTTTGAAAAGATTAAGTTCACTCCTGAAGAGGGGATGAAAGTGCTTGTTGTGGGCCGGATTTCCTTGTACGAAGCAACTGGAAACTATCAGATCTATGTGGAACGGATGGAGCCAGATGGTCTTGGTGCATTGTATCAAGCCTATGAACAGCTAAAAGCTAAATTATCGGCTGAAGGCTTGTTTGATGCACCAAAGCAACTATTGCCGCGCTTTCCAAAACGGATTGCGGTGATTACGAGTCCTTCTGGGGCTGTTATTCGCGATATCATAACAACGACGCAACGTCGGTATCCAATTGTCCAACTCGTCTTATTCCCAGCGGTGGTTCAAGGTGACGGTGCGGCTGATATTTTAGTCGATCGACTGAATCAAGCTAATCAACAAGGGGATTTTGATACAATTATCATTGGTCGTGGTGGTGGTTCGATTGAAGATTTATGGCCGTTTAATGAAGAACGCGTTGCGCGCGCGATTGTTGCCAGTCAGATTCCGGTGATTTCATCAGTTGGTCATGAAACGGACACGACTATTGCTGATTTAGTGGCGGATGTGCGGGCAGCGACACCAACAGCAGCAGCTGAATTAGCAACACCGGTTTTGACGGACGAAGTGTTGAAGTTGCAACAACAACGTTTGCGGTTATATCAGGCATTTTCGAAAACATTGGCATTAAACAAAAAGCAATTGGTCCACTTACAGAACAGTTACGTCTTAAAACAGCCGCAACGCTTGTATGACGGCTATTTACAAAATGTCGATCAGTTGCACCGTCGTTTATTGTTGGCGCAACAACAACGCTTACAGACTAGTCAACAGAATGTACAACTCTTGCAGCAACGCCTGCAGTCGCAATCACCAAGTGGTGCGATTCAACAAGCACAAAGAATGTTGACTGATACCGATCATCGTTTGAAACGAGCAATCGAGAGCCTTGTCCAAAATCGGCGGCAACAGGCTGGACAAGCGGTGGCGGCCTTGGATCTCGTAAGCCCGTTGAAAATTTTGGGACGCGGATTTGCTTATGTAACGGATGATAACCAAAATGTAATGAAAAAAATGACCGATTTTACGGTCGACCAATCAATCGAGTTACATGTCCAAGATGGCCTCGTGAACGCGCGCGTTGCGGCCACTCATAAAGGAGACGAATAAGATGGCAGAAAAGAAATTAACATTTGAAGAGAACTTAGCACAATTGGAAGCAATTGTGAATGAACTGGAAACGGGCGATGTGCCACTTGAAAAAGCGATGACTGCTTTTCAAAAGGGTGTTAAATTAAGTCAAACATTAGAAGAAACCTTAAGTAAGGCTGAAAAAACGATGGCCAAAGTGATGGCAGATAATGGCGAAGAAGTCCCATTGGATGCTGAGGCACAAGAATAATGGTTGATTTCAAAACGTTCGCGCGCCAACAAGTGCCCGCATTTGAAACCTATTTGACTGAGCAACTTGCTCAGATTGAAGAACCAACCTTGCAAAAAGCGATGACCTATTCAGTGATGGCTGGCGGGAAACGTCTCCGGCCACTTTTGGTATTTGCGGTGCTTGCAAGTGCGGGGCGACCGATTAATCAAATGGCGTATCGCGTAGCGGGGGCATTGGAATTAATTCATAGCTACTCATTGATTCATGATGATTTACCGGCGATGGATAATGATGACTTACGGCGCGGTCAACCTACGAACCATAAGGTTTTTGGCGAGGCGCAAGCTATTCTAGCCGGCGACGGGTTATTGACACTTGCATTTGAATGGTTAACGACGACCGATTTGACGACTGATCAGCAGAGCCGCGCTGTTCGATTATTGGCGCAAGCAGCCGGTCCAAGTGGCATGGTTGCTGGTCAGATTGAAGATATCGAAGGACAAACTAAAACTTTATCGTTAGTTCAATTGAAACAAGTCCATCAGCTCAAAACGGGCCGTTTGATTGAATGCGCGGTCGGCTTAGGTGCGATTTTGGCTGATTTATCCGATGAACAAATGGCTAGTTTACAGCTTTTTGCGCAAAATTATGGGTTGGCATTTCAGATCCAAGATGATATTTTAGACGTGACAAGCACTACAGAAGCGATGGGCAAGGCGGTCCATAAGGATGCTGACGAACATAAGAATACTTTCCCAGGCTTATTGGGCTTAGCTGGTGCAAAAGACGCGTTGGATGAGACTTATCAGGCCGCGCAAACTGCTTTAACGGATTTATCCGGGTTAGATAAAGCACTATTAAATAGTTTTTTAAACTATTTTAATGAATAGGAGAACAGATGAAAAAAGAACGGGTAGACGTATTATTAGTCCAACAGGGATTATTTGATTCCAGAGAACAAGCAAAACGGTCTGTGATGGCTGGTGAAGTGTACGGTAAAAATGATGAACGAATCGACAAACCGGGCGAAAAAATCGACGCTGAAACTGTTTTAAGTGTCAAAGGGCGTAAGATTCCGTATGTTGGCCGAGGGGCTTTAAAATTGGCGAAAGCGGTCGAGGTTTTCAACATCGATTTACAGGATAAAATCGCACTTGATATCGGTTCTTCAACAGGGGGCTTTACTGATGTGGCGCTTAGAAATGGGGCCAAACTCTGTTACGCACTAGATGTGGGTTATAACCAACTAGCATGGAAATTGCGCGAAGATCCACGCGTCGTCGTGATGGAACGGGTTAATTTTCGTTACAGTCAACCAGAAGATTTCACCAATGGTCAACCAGATTTTGCCATGACGGATGTTTCGTTTATTTCGTTACATAAGATTTTGGTGCCGTTGAAACCCATCTTGAAACCGGACTGCGAAGCGGTTGCTTTAATTAAGCCGCAATTCGAAGCCGGCCCTGAAAATGTCGGTAAACACGGGATTGTGCGTGATCCGAAAGTGCATAAGATGGTGGTTAAAGACATCGTTGATTTTAGTTTAGCGACAGGCTACGACGTGCTAGGGTTAGATTTTTCACCAATTAAAGGTGGCGAAGGCAATATTGAATTCTTGATTCATCTACGGAATACGACGGCTGAGACTGGAACGATGGCCCCAAACGTGAATATTGATACGGTTTTAGAGAATGCCTATGCTGCTTTGAAACGACCAACGGGAAAATAGTGTATAAAACTTTGTATTTTATGTATAAATGCGCTATCATTGAGGAATAGAATAATTTCTCACATGAAGAGGGTGTTTTAATGCGCAAGGTAGATCGGCAACGACTGTTAAAAAATTTAATCCAGACCCATGAGATTGAACGACAAGAGGATTTTGTGAAGCTGTTACAAGCGGAAGACATCGATGTTACGCAAGCCACGATTTCGCGGGATATTAAAGAAATGCAGCTCATTAAAGTGCCAAATGCGGACGAGGGCTATCACTATAGCCTACCGCCTGAAAAGAAATTAGACGTTAAAGAAAAGTTGCGTCGGATTTTACGTGACGCCTATATTACGCATAACCAACAAGACTATTTTGTCGTGATTAAAGCCTTACCGGGTAACGGGACGGCAATTGCTAATCTTTTGGATCAAATGCAGCTCAGTGGTGTATTTGGTACAATTGGCGGCGACGACACCGTGTTGGTGATTTGTAAATCAGAAGAAAATGCTAAACAGTTTACGAAGTTTATTGAAGACTTGCTAAAGTAATTTGGCAAGTTTTTTTAGCATCAAGAGAAACGAAAGGGGGATGATCAGATGTTACAAGAGTTGGTCATTCACGATTTTGCAATTATCGATCAGTTAGCAATTAGTTTTGAAGAAGGGATGACGGTGCTCTCGGGGGAAACCGGAGCCGGTAAGTCAATTATTATCGATGCAGTCGGGTTACTCGCTGGCGGCCGGGGTTCACAAGACTTTATCCGGACTGGTGCTAAAAAAGCGACCCTTGAAGGCTTATTTACGATGACGCCTAATGGCACAACCGCCGCAGTATTAGACCAGTTTGGCATTGAACACGACGAACAAACCGTCTTATTACAGCGCGATTTAGCCGTTAATGGACACAATGTTTGTCGGGTCAACGGTCATTTGGTCAATACAACCACTTTGAAGCATATTGGGGAAACCTTAGTTGATATTCACGGTCAAAATGAACACCAAGAATTAATGTATCCAGATCGCCACTTGGGGTTGTTGGATGAATTTGCGCACCAAAAGTTAACAACCGCGAAGGCAGCCTATGCCGAAACCTATGCTGCCTATCGTAAAGCACAGCGTGACTTGAAGCAAAAACAGCAAAATGAACAAGAATGGGCCCAACGCTTGGATATGCTGAAATTTCAAACTAACGAAATTGATGCAGCCCAATTACAGGCTGATGAAGAAAGCAAGTTAGTCGAAGAACGAGCCAAACTAATGAACTTTCAAAAAATTAACCAAGCATTGCAAGCCAGTCACACGATTTTAGCAGGAGAAGACGGGAATGCGTTAGACCAAATCGCAGTTGCAATGAATCAGATGCAAGAAATTGCTGAACTCGATCCAGAATTCAAGCGTATTGCGGACAGTCTGCAAACTGGTTATTACACGTTGCAAGATAGTAGCATTGATATTAGTCGGGAAGTTTCAAACTTAGAATGGGATGAAGCACGGTTAGATGAAATCGAACAACGGGAAGAAACTATTAATATTTTGGAACATATGTATGGTGATTCAATTGCCGAAATTCTCGCTTATGGTGAAAAAATCGGGGCTGAACTAGCAGCGATGCAAGCAACTGAAGCGAACGCAAGTGAGTTGGAGCAGCAATTCACGCAACTTGAACAACAACTTAGGACAAACGGACAAACGTTGACACAATTACGCCAAAAAGCAGCTAAGCAACTTGAAAAAGCGGTTCATCAACAGTTAAAAGCGTTATACATGGAAAAGACGGTCTTTAAAGTTGAATTCTTGCCAAATGAACAGGAACAGTTCATGGCCTCCGGGATGGACAAAGTTGAATTTTACATTCAACCCAACCCTGGTGAAAAACTACGGCCGCTCGCTAAAATTGCTTCTGGTGGGGAATTATCGCGCTTGATGTTAGCCCTTAAAACGATTTTCTCCGAATCACAAGGCGTTACTAGCATCATCTTTGATGAAGTTGATACCGGAGTGAGTGGGCGTGTGGCCCAAGCAATTGCCAATAAGATTAGTGAAATTGGCCAACATTCGCAAGTGCTCTGCATTACGCATTTGCCGCAAGTCGCAGCAATGAGTGATCATCAGTATCAAATTCAAAAACAGGTAAAACAAAATCGAACGGAAACGTCCGTTCAAAAAGTAACCGGTAAACAACGGATTGCTGAACTGGCACGGATGTTAGCGGGGACTGAAGTAACAGAGTTAACTTTAGAACATGCCGAAGAATTGGTGGCATTAGCGGAAACGGCTAAGCAAAGTCGCCGACATTAAAATAAGGGTGCAGCCAAAATATTTTTTTGGCTGCACCCTTATTTTTTTGCTTAATTTTTCTTTTGAATGTAACGAATTTGATTGCAAAGGACAATCTTGTAGAGGTTCGAACGACTCTCTTTTAGCAGATACTTGTTCGCACTGAGTTGTTTAACCAAGCGCCCGGTCACTTGTTCGAGATGATCGTTAACATTGAATTGCACCGCAACATGGTAGTGGCGTTCAAACGCTTGGGGCATAAATAATTGAATCTGAGCAGGTTGCATTTGGGGTTGTTCAACAAAAGCAGTCGCTTCTGGTGTAAGTTCAAAAAAGCGGTGATATTGTTTAACCAATTGTTGACTGAGTCCGCTAACCGTTGCTTGTTTAAATTCCATGATTTCATCCTCCGAACACTTGTTTGTGTTTTCATTATACGAACAAACGTTCAGAATTGCAAGCGGCATTTTTTGATTTTTTTCGTGTATAATAGGATGAACTGATAGAAAGGGTGATTTGATGGGCAAAATTGAATATGAAATTATGGCAGAAATCGGTGTGTTGAGTGAAAATCCAGCTGGTTGGCGTAAAGAATTGAATTTAATCTCTTGGAATCAACGTGCACCAAAATTTGATTTGCGAGATTGGGCACCGGATCATGCCAAAATGGGTAAGGGTGTGACGCTGTCAAACGACGAAATTGCGTCCTTAAGGTTAATTTTAAATGAGATGGAAACAAAGTAGACTTGAAATTTCCCGCCAAATAGTGCAAAATAGACTTTAACTATTTTATAAAAGAAGAGGGAATTACGTAGATGTCCAATCGAGGAATGTTGATCGTTTTATCAGGCCCATCAGGGGTCGGTAAAGGAACTGTCCGTCAAGCAATGCTAGAAGATGAATTTCGTGATTTTCACTATTCAGTTTCGATGACGACGAGAAAGCCAAGACCAGGCGAACAAGATGGTGTTGACTATTATTTTGTGAGCAAAGAAGAATTCGAGCAAGAAATTGCAAATGATGGTATGCTAGAGTATGCACAGTACGTGGATAATTATTATGGCACACCGATGAAGTATGTGAATCAGACACTAGACTCAGGGCGCGATGTTTTATTAGAAATCGAAGTCCAAGGCGCAATGCAAGTGCGCGAGAAGTGTCCCGATGGCGTCTTCATCTTCTTGACACCACCCGATTTATTAGAATTGCGGAATCGAATTCAAAAACGCGGCACAGACGATCAAGCAACGATTGATAAGCGGATGCAAAAAGCAGCCGACGAAATCAAGATGATGGAAAATTACGATTATGCTGTCGTCAACGACGAAATTCCAAATGCGGTTCAACGAATCGAAAAGATTATCGAAAGTGAACACTTACGAGTGCCACGTGTGATCGACCAATACAAGAAAATGATAGGGGAATAATAATATGATTGTATATCCTTCAATTGATAAGTTACTAGAAAACGTGAACTCACGTTACTCATTGGCTGTTTTAGCTAGCAAGCGGGCCCATGAAATCGAAGCCGGTGATATTAAGATGTTATCTGAATACAAATCACCTAAAACGGTTGGGATGGCAATGGAAGAAATTGCTGCTGGCAATGTCATTATTGATCCTGATTCATTGATGCTTGAAAAAGATGCTGAAAAAATGGATAAGCTCGCTCAAAAAGACAGCGAATAAGAATAATTAAAGAACCTGCATGTTTAGTTTATTCATCGATGGATGTTTAAATTAAAGTGCAGTTTTTTTAGTTTTAGGGGGTTTTGAAAGTGGATTTAACGAATAAACGAATTGCAGTTTATGTGACAGGTGGCATTGCCGTCTACAAAGTGGCTAATTTGGTGCGTGGATTGATTAAAGCAGGTGCTGAGGTCCAAGTGGCAATGACTCAGGCGGCAACCGAATTTGTCACGCCACTGACGTTTGCCACATTAACGCGTAAACCCGTGTTAACTGATTTGTTTAATCAAGACCAACCGGATCGGGTTGCCCATATTCACTTAGCGGATTGGACTAATCTGGCGGTGATTACTCCGGCGACTGCTAATCTAATCGGGAAACTCGCTAATGGGATTGCTGACGACTTTGTCTCGACCGCCTTGTTAGCCACTACCGCGCCCAAATTAATTGTGCCGGCGATGAATGAACATATGTGGTTTAATCCAGCTACCCAACGGAATTTAACCCAACTTAAAGCAGATGGCTATACTGTCATGGAACCGGATACCGGCTTTTTAGCGGAAGGCTATGCTGGCGTCGGGCGGTTCCCTGAAGAAACCGCGATTATGGCAGAAGTTGCGCAACAATTCGGACCGCAACGGTTAAGCGGGCAGAACGTGGTGGTGACTGCCGGTGGGACACAAGAACCAATTGATCCGGTACGCTACATTGGCAACCGGTCTTCTGGTAAAATGGGGTATGCAGTGGCCCAAGCAGCCGTGACGATGGGGGCGAATGTGATCCTCATCAGTACGCGTCCAGAATTGCCAGTGCCGGCTGGTTTGCACAAAATAATTTACGTTGAAACGGCGGCGCAATTACAAGGCACAGTTAGCAGTGTCTTTGAAGGGGCCGATGTTGTGGTGATGGCTGCGGCGGTTGCCGATTTTAAACCGGCCCAATATGTCACGCACAAAATCAAAAAACAACCGAACACAACTGAGATGCAGTTAACTTTAGACCGCACCCCAGATATTTTGGCGACGCTTGGGCAACAGAAGACGCATCAATTCTTGGTCGGTTTTGCGGCAGAAACAGATGATTTACTACAACATGCCCAAACCAAACTAGCAGCTAAAAATGTTGATTTACTTGTGGCGAACGATGTCAGTCAGCATGATCGGGGCTTTGGTGTTGATCAAAATACGGTTACGCTTTTACAACCGAATGCAGTACCGGAAACATTAGCGTTGGCGGATAAAAGGGTGATTGCGACTCAAATTCTAGAACGAGTTGCTGAGTTGTTAGCTTAACTAAAAAGGAGGATTCAGATGCCACAAATCGCAAAAGTGATTGTCGATGTGCCGACGATGCAAACTAATCGGCCATACGATTACCAAGTACCGGATACTTTATTAGACAGTATTCAACCTGGGATGCGTGTGGCGGTTCCTTTTGGCAAAGGTGATCGATTAATTCAAGGCTTTATCTTGTCCATTCAAGATCAAGCCAATTTTGAGGGGCAATTAAAGCCGATTACGGCGGTCATTGATTTACAACCGGCTGTGAATTCAGAATTACTTCAATTATCAAGTTGGTTGGCAGAGCGGACCTATGCCTTTCAGATTACGTGCTTACAAACGATGCTCCCAAGTGTGATGCGTGCTAAGTACTCTAAGACCGCGCAACTAGTTGATGAAATTGATCCAGCCTTACAAGCAAGCCTGTTCAATGGTAACGACGAATTAACGTTTGACCAGTCGCTAGATCCCGAAAAGTTAAAACAATTGATGCAGTTACAACGCCAAGGGAAAATCGAAGTGGTCTACCATGTCGATGATCGCGCCCGCGTGAAGCAATTAACGGCGATTGAACCGGCATTATCGTTTGAACAGTTAGAAGAAGCGCGGACCGGCTTACGTAAGTCAGCGCAAAAGCAGAGTCAACTCATTAGTTATTTACAAAGTTTAATTGATCAACCCAATCCCTTATTAAAGGATGTTTTGGCCAAGACGACTTTTACCCGGGAGAATATCAAGACAGGCGCCGACAAAGGTTGGTTACGCCAAGTTAAAGTTGAAGCTTACCGAAATCCTTATCCTAAAACCGTCACAACGACGCAAAAAATGGCGTTGACTGATGAACAGGCTGATGCGGTAGAAGCCGTTGTAGCGGCTACTAAGGCCCAATCTGATCGGGTTTTTCTAGTCGGAGGGATTACGGGCAGCGGTAAGACCGAAGTCTATTTACAAACGATTGATGCGGTCTTGCAACAGGGGAAAACTGCATTAATGTTAGTCCCTGAAATTGCTTTGACCCCGCAGATGGTCAAACGCGTGAAGGGTCGCTTTGGTGATCAAGTTGCCGTTTTACATAGTGGCTTATCCGAAGGTGAAAAGTATGATGAATGGCGGCGAATTGAACGCAAAGAAGCCAGCGTTGTCGTGGGGGCGCGGTCAGCCGTTTTTGCACCATTGGAGAATATCGGTGTGATTATCATGGATGAAGAACATGAAGCTTCCTATAAACAAGATGAAAGTCCGCGCTATCATGCCCGCGATGTTGCCATCTGGCGGAGTCAGTACCATCATTGCCCAGTGATTCTCGGGAGTGCAACACCGTCGCTTGAATCGCGTGCCCGTGCCCAAAAAGGCGTCTACCAACTCTTGCGCCTGACGCAACGGATTAATCAACAGCCATTACCGGCAGTTGAGTTGGTTGATATGCGCGAGGCGATGAAGCAACAAGCCAGCAGCAACTTTTCACCTGCACTATTAGATGCGTTGAAGGATCGGTTGCAAAAAGGCGAACAAAGTGTCCTCTTGTTGAACCGGCGCGGTTTTTCATCCTTTATCATGTGTCGCGATTGTGGCTTTGTCTTGCAGTGTCCCAACTGTGATATCTCACTCACGTTGCATATGGATACGCACTCGATGAAGTGCCATTACTGTGGTCATGAAGAAGCAATTCCGCGGACTTGTCCAAATTGTCAGAGTCGCCAGATTCGCTATTTTGGAACGGGAACACAAAAAGTCGAAGCAGAACTCCAAGAGCTGATTCCAAATGCTCGTATTCTACGCATGGACGTTGATACAACCCGCAAAAAAGGTGCGCACGCTAAATTACTCAAACGCTTTGGCGACCACGATGCCGATATTTTATTAGGCACGCAGATGATTGCCAAAGGGCTTGATTTTCCCGATGTAACGCTTGTCGGCGTGATTAACGCCGATACCGCTCTTGGGTTACCTGATTTTCGGGCAAGTGAGCGCACGTTTCAATTATTGACGCAAGTCAGTGGCCGTGCTGGTCGTGCCGATAAAATCGGTGCGGTTATCGTTCAATCTTTTAATCCGGAAAATTACGCCATCCAATTTGCCAAGCAACATGATTATGAAGGCTTCTATCAATATGAGATGGCAGTCCGCCATCGGGGCGGCTATCCGCCGTATTATTTTACGGTACAGTTAACGATTAGCCATCCTGAAGAAGCGTTGGCAGCCAAGAAGAGTTTCCAGATTGCCCGTCAATTACGGCCCGTCTTATCCGACCAAGCGATTGTGCTGGGTCCGACGCCGAAGTCGATTGCGCGGATTAATAATCGTTATTTCTATCAAATTGTGATTAAATATAAACAGGAACCACAACTTCAGGCGAAACTCGCCGAGATTCTCGAAACGACCCAAATTGATACCCGTCATGGTTTCAAGATTGGGTTGGACAATGAACCCCTCCAATTTACTTAAAGTGAGCGTGATTGATTAATGACATCCATCGTATTTATGGGGACTCCCCAATTTTCAGTACCGATTTTAGAAGCCCTTGTGGCACACGATTATCAAGTCCTAGCCGTTGTGACCCAACCAGACCGGAAAGTTGGCCGCAAGCAAGTCTTACAACAAACACCCGTTAAAGAAGCGGCTGTTCGCTTAAACCTGACTGTTTTTCAACCTGAAAAACTCAGTGGTAGTCAAGAATTAGCGGACGTGATGGCCTTGCAACCAGATTTAATTGTGACGGCAGCATATGGTCAATTCTTGCCAACGAAGTTATTAGAAGCCGCTAAGATTGCAGCCATCAATGTGCATGGTTCACTCTTGCCAAAATATCGTGGTGGTGCACCCATTCAATATGCTGTGTTAAACGGCGATTCAGAAATTGGGATTACCATCATGCATATGGCTAAAAAAATGGATGCCGGTGATATGATTGAACAAGCCAGCATTCCAATTGAAGCTTCAGACGACACCGGGACTTTATTTGATAAGTTAAGTTATGTCGGTCGAGATCTATTATTGAAGACATTACCAAGCATTATCGATCAAACCGCGCCCCGGACACCACAAGATGAAGCACAAGTAACGTTTGCTTACAATATTACTAAGGAACAAGAACAATTAGATATCGAGCAACCAGCAACGCAACTGGTCAACCAGATTCGTGCGTTACGGCCACAACCAGGCGCTTGGTTGCCAATTAATGGTCAACGGACAAAATTATGGCAAGCAACTGTTGCTGAAACAACGACGGATCAACCAGCCGGTGTGATTGTCGCTATCAACAAAAAGGATTTCGAATTAGCAGCCGGCAATGGCAGTGTTTTGAAGATTACCGAGATTCAACCAGCTGGTAAGGCTAAAATGCCGGTCCAATCTTTCTTAAACGGGGTTGGCAAACAACTCGCAGTCGGACAACAAGTGGTGGTGCAAGATGCCTAAAAAGACACCACGCTATTTAGCTGTTGAAATTTTAACGGCGGTTGCCAAACAAAACAGTTATTCAAACTTGGCCCTCGACCAAGTGATTAAACAAAACCACTTGAATCCCCAAGATGCTGGTTTTTTAACGCAGCTCGTGTATGGTGTGATTCAACATGAAATGACACTCGATTATTACCTAGCCCCCTTTATTCAAAAACCAGCTAAACTGGCAACTTGGGTCCGCCAAGTCTTACGGACGGCAGTTTTTCAACAGGTTTATTTGGATCGTGTTCCTGAACATGCGATTTTTTATGAAGCAACTGAGATTGCCAAACAAATGGGCCATGCTGGCACGGCTAAGTTGGTCACCGCAATTCTACGGAACCAACAACGGACTGGATTGCCTGATTTAGCAGCAATTGCCGATCCAATCGAACGCCTAAGTGTGACTTACAGTATGCCGCAGTGGTTAGTGGCGAAGTTCCACCAAGAATTAGGGCAATCAAAATTGGAACACTTATTGGCAACGATTAACCAACCAGCGAATGCGTCCATTCGAGTCAATACCCGTGTTAATTCAGTTGATGCCGTTTTGGCAGACTTACAGGCTGACGGGTTAACGATTGAACCGAGTGTAATTGTAGCCGCTGGATTAGTTGCCCACGGCGGTCACTTAGCCAGCGGTGAATTGTTCGAACAAGGCGCGTATATAATTCAAGATGAAAGCTCGATGTTAGTGGCACCAAGTTTGCAACTACAACCAAGTGATCGGATCTTGGATGCTTGTGCAGCCCCAGGTGGGAAAACGACACAATATGGCGACTTATTTGGATGCCAGTCAAGGGGGGCAAATTACTGCCTTAGACATTCATGAACATAAAGTCCGCTTGATTGAGCAAAACGCTAAGCGTTTGCATGTTGCAGACGTCATTGATGCGCGGGCGCTCGATGCACGCAAAGTCGGTGAACAATTTGAACCTGAAACATTTGATAAGATTTTAGTCGATGCACCATGTTCTGGCTTAGGCTTAATGCGACGTAAACCGGAAATCAAGTATGGTCGCCAAGCAGCAGACTTATTGAACCTTCAAAAGATTCAATTGGCGATTTTAGAAGCCGTTGCACCAACCTTAAAAGTGGGTGGTCAATTGACTTACAGTACCTGTACGATTGTCCCAGAAGAAAATCAACAAGTTGTTGCGGCTTTTGTGGCCAATCATCCAGAATTTGAAATCGTACCAGTAGCACTCGACAAACCATTGCCAGCCAATCAAGCGACACCGTTTGTCCAAATCTATCCCGATGATTATCAAACAGACGGCTTTTTCATCGCTTGTTTAACACGACGGGCTTAAATTATTAATTGAGGTGAATTCTTATGAAAGTTGCTTTTCAAACCGATGTCGGCCAACAACGCCAAAATAATCAAGACTATGTCGGCTTTTATACCAATAAAAGCGGTGCGCAGTTTGCGATTGTTGCTGATGGGATGGGCGGTCATTTAGGCGGCGATGTTGCTTCAGAAATGGCGGTTTCCCATATTGGGTACGAGTTCGAACGAACTGATGATACCGACATTGAATCCATGGTTAAATGGTTAATTTTCGAATTACAAAAAGAAAACAAACATATTTTAGCGAAGGCTAATCAGTATGATGATTTGTTTGGGATGGGCACCACGCTCGTCGCAGTGTTGATTTCAGGTGCCAATTACTTAGTTGCCAATATTGGCGACAGCCGAGTGTATCGCTTCCGGAATAACGAACTCCGCCAATTAACAGAGGACCATTCCTTGGTAAATGAATTGGTGAAACAAGGGGAGTTAACCGAAGAAGCGGCAAAGCATCATCCGCAAAAAAACATCATTACGCGCACATTAGGCGTTTCGCAAGATGTCGATGCCGATGTAACAATTTACGAATTTGAACCAGATGATTATCTATTATTATGTACAGATGGGCTAACCAATATGGTCGATGATGAACAAATTAAGACCACGCTGATGACACCGACATCGCTGGAAGAAAAATGTGCGGCATTAATTCAACAAGCAAATGATGCCGGTGGCTTAGATAATATTACGGCGTTAATCTTACATCAAACTGGTGAGGAGGGTGCGCGATGATGGAGACAGGCTACGCGGTCAATGGCCGCTATCAGATTATCCGTCCAATTGGAGAAGGTGGCATGGCCAACGTTTATCTGGCCCAAGATCTGATTTTGGATCGCCAAGTGGCGGTCAAGGTGCTGCGACTTGATTTACGGAACGATCCGAACACGGTACGTCGCTTTAAACGCGAAGCACTTGCCACAACTGAATTGAACCACCCCAATATCGTCAGTATCTATGATGTTGGTGAAGAAAACAGCATGCAATACATCGTGATGGAATATGTGAAGGGAACAGATTTAAAGAAGTATATCGTTGAACACTTCCCGATTCCTTATCAACGCGTCGTCGATATTATGACGGAGATTTTATCAGCGGTCGAAAATGCCCACGCGCACGATATTATTCATCGTGATTTGAAACCACAGAATATCTTGGTCGATGAAGCAGGTAACGTTAAGATTAGCGATTTTGGGATTGCGATTGCGCTCAGTGAAACCGCGATGACCCAGACCAATACATTACTCGGATCAGTGCATTATTTATCACCAGAGCAAGCACGGGGTTCAATGGCAACGAAACGTTCAGACATCTATTCACTCGGAATTATTCTGTATGAAATGTTAACGGGTATGGTGCCATTTGAAGGTGAATCGGCGGTTTCCATCGCGATTAAACATTTTCAAGATGCCGTACCACCCGTTCGAGATTATGATCCGCGGATTCCACAAGCTTTGGAAAACGTTGTGTTAAAAGCAACTGCCAAAGATCCGGACGAACGCTACAGTGATGTTGGGCAAATGACCACTGATTTGAGTACCTCATTATCAGCTAGTCGGGCGCATGAACCGAAATTCGTGCCCTCACAAGGTGATATGGGTGAAACAAAGGTGATTCCGGCTCTCGACCCAGAAGGGATTACGCGCCAAAACGATGCGCCAGAAGCCAAACCCAAAGATGAGACTGAAGTAAAAGACGATCAGAAAAAGAAACAGCCGCATAAGAAGTCGAAGCGGAAATGGTGGTTTGTGGGGCTTGGCGTAGTCTTGTTAGTGATGCTTGGTGTCTTCGCTGCGTACGCAATGCAAGGCAGTGAAGTGACTGTTCCAGATGTGACAGATATGACGCAAGAAAACGCGACTGCAGCATTAACCGCAGATAAATTAAAAGTTGGTAAGATTCAAAAAACTACTAGCAATAAGTACAGCAAAGGGCATGTGATTTTATCGACACCTGGTAAAGGAATGCATGTTAAATCGGGCAGTACGGTTGATCTAACAATCAGTACGGGTCGTAAAAAGTATGAGATCGAAGATTATACGGACAAACCGTTCACAGATGTCAGCACGTTATTGAAACAAAAGGGATTGACGGTTGTGCGCAAATATCAGAGTTCACGCAGTGTTGCTTCGGGACTGATTTTAGACCAAAGCATTGCCGCAGGTGAAAAAGTTGTCCCAAGTAAGACGACGATTACCTTGACTGTCAGCAGCGGCAAGCCAAGCATTACTTTACGCAATTTGAGTAATTACACGAAACAGGCTGTTCAAGACTATGTTGATGACGTTGGTTTGACGGTTACTTTTTCAGAGGATTACTCCAATACGATTGATGAAGGGTTAGTCATTAGCCAATCACCTGGTAGTGGTGCATCTATTCAAGAAGGCGCCAATATTAACGTGGTACTTTCTAAAGGTAAAAAAGCGCCCGCTACCAAGAGTTTTACGAAGTCGATTACGATTCCGTTTGATAATTCCTTAGCAACTTCACAAAGTAGTACAAGCAGCTCGAGCGAATCGGGTGACAGTAGTAGTACGAGCTCTAGTTCAAGTAGTACTTCAACGGCTACGACGAATAAGATTACGATTTATTTAGAAGATAGCACGCATTCAATAATGAGTGTTTATAAAGAAATGACGATTACCGCGGATACAACCGTTGAATTGCCATTTACGATTAAAGCGGACCAAGCCGGCCGTTTCCGGATTTTGAGAAATGGTCAAGAGATTCTATCTGATGACCATGTGACAAACTAATTGGGAGGTGACCTATTGCAGACAGGACAGATTATTCGCGCCCTCAGTGGGTTTTATGATGTACAAAGTGAAGGCAAAATTTATCGAACGCGTGCGCGTGGTAATTTCCGTAAACGGAAAATTACGCCACTTGTCGGCGATTTTGTCGAATTCGAGAGTGAAAGTGAAACAGAAAGTGGCTATATTCTTGAGATTTTAGACCGTAAAAATGAGATGATTCGACCACCAGTCGCTAATATTGATAATGCTGTCGTAATTGTTTCGGCGGTGGAACCAGCATTCTCCTTGAATTTGTTGGATCGCTTCTTGATTTATATTGAATCGCTGCACATGCAAGGGTTAGTTTATTTAACCAAGACCGATATGATTAGTGATCAACAATACCAAGAAATTAGTGATTACTTGGCGTATTACGCGAAGATCGGCTATCAAATTTTTGCACCGCGGACCGCCTTTACACCGGAGATAATTACGGCAATTGAAGACACGTTCCCGCATAAAACAACCGTCTTTACAGGACAAACGGGGGCCGGTAAGTCAACGTTGTTAAACCACATTGACCCGAGCTTGAATATTGCAACTGCCGAAATTTCGCAGAGTTTAAATCGTGGGAAACATACAACCCGGCATATTGAACTGATTCCGTTGAATGATGGGTTAGTTGGTGATACGCCTGGCTTTTCATCACTTGGTTTATTAAACGTCACGATTGAAACCTTGGTTGACCGATTCCCAGAGTTCAGAGAAATCGGGCAAGGATGCAAGTTTAGAACGTGTCAACACGTGATGGAACCGAAATGTGCCGTGAAAGAAGCTGTCGACAGTGGCGAAATTATGCAAAGTCGTTATACGAATTATTTACAGTTTAGAGCAGAATTAAAGGATATTCGGCCAGTTTACAAGAAGTCAAAATAAAAATGTGATCGGAGTTTTGATGATGAAACAAATCGCACCTTCAATTTTAAGCGCAGACTTTATGAACTTACAAAGAGACGTCCAAAACCTTGAAAAGGCGGGCGCTGATCTATTACATGTGGATATCATGGATGGGATGTTTGTCCCCAACATGTCGTTTGGCCCCCAAGTAGTAACTGGCTTGCGGCCATTGACAACGTTAGGCTTAGATGTCCATTTAATGGTGGAACAACCAGAACGCTACATCGAACAATTTGCAGCAGCTGGTTCAGACTTAATCATGATTCATGCCGAAGCAACGCAACATCTCTACCGTGGTCTTCAGATGATTAAAGATGCTGGTGTTAAAGCAGGCGTGGTGATCAATCCAGGGACACCAGTTAGTGCGATTGAACCAGTCTTATCATTGGTTGATCAAGTCTTAGTAATGACGGTTAATCCCGGTTTTGGTGGGCAGAGGTTTATTCCAGCGATGTTGGATAAGGTCACTGAATTAGCGACTTATCGCGATCAACATGCTGATGCAGATTATACGATTGAAGTCGATGGTGGGGTTAACGACCAAACCATCGGTGCGTGTGCCAAAGCAGGCGCAGATGTTTTCGTTGCCGGTTCATATACGTTTGCCGGTGATTTAGCAACTCGGATTGCAACTTTAAAGCAGGCTGCTCATGACGCGGATTAATGTGTTGGTGGGAGGACCAGTCAGTGAGTGGGCCCCCGAATTGGCGCAGCCAGAAATGATTGATGGTCAATGGGTGACAGCAGACCGTGGTACGTGGCGCTTATTGCAAAAAGGCGTAACACCTGTCGTGTCAGTCGGCGATTTTGATTCATTGACGGCGGCTGAGCGGACCACCGTTCAATCAGCAGTAAAGGATATTCGCTCTGTGCAAGCAGAAAAAGATGATACCGACACTCAGTTGGCATTATCAATTGCGCTAACTGAATTTAATGCGGATCAAGTTGTGCTTTATGGCGCAACAGGCGGTCGGTTGGACCATTTTCTTGCTAATCTCTTTATGCCCTTAGAAACACGTTTTAAGCCGTTTTTAGACCGGTTAGAGATGCGCGATCGGCAAAATACGATTCGGTTCTATGCACCAGGGACGTATCAATTACAAAAAGAAGCCGATAAACGGTATCTGGCCTTTGTGCCATTAGTTCCCACAACTGGTTTAAATTTAATTGATGAAAAATATCGCTTGGTGGATTACCAAACACAAGTCCCGATTTCATGGGCTAGTAATGAGTTCATCGGTGAGACCGGCCAATTTAGTTTTGAAACTGGGGTGGTTGCGGTGATTCAAAGTAAGGATTAAAAAGACGGCGCGGATAAAATTATTTTATCCGAGCCGTCTTTTTGGTTGCCATAAACGTGTTCGATCAGTCATCTCCCGAGGATTAGCCGACTTATCTCGTACTCTTTGCCAAAAAAAATAGACCGCCAACTGGCGGTCTATCAATTGAAATTATACACGAGTTACTTTGCCTGATTTCAAAGCACGGGCTGAAACCCAAACACGTTTAGGTTTGCCATCAACTAAGATACGTACTTTTTGTAAATTTGGCTTCCAAGAACGACGAGATGCGTTCAAAGCGTGTGAACGCTTGTTGCCAAATGATGTTTTACGGCCGGTAATAACGTCTTTTGCCATGGTCTTATTCCTCCTTTAAGTAAAGCCGGTAGAATTAACGAGAAACATAATATGATTCAGTTAGTCTTAATAGTTGCATGCATGCACACCGGCTTATACAATTCACTTAAATAATTTACCATAATAGTTTGGGGAATGCAAGAGCTCTTTCAAGGAAATTTACTTGACAGTCCAAAATAAGTCGTTTAAACTCATTAAAGTCCAAAAATAAGCCGTATTTTGGGAAGAATTCATCACCAGTTGCTTTGCAACTCTTCTCCGCTATGCTAAAATAACAATAAGTATGGCACAAGGAGGCTATTTTAATGGCTGTTAAAATTAAAACACAATATGGCGATATTGATATTACCAATAACGTGATTGCAACCGTCGTTGGTGGTGCTGCAACAGATATCTACGGAATTGTTGGGATGGCAAGTAAGAATCAAATCCGTGACAATTTAAACGATATTTTGAATCGTGAGAATTATAATCGGGGTGTCGTAGTTCGTCAAGAAGACAATGGCGTTGCGATTGATGTCTATATTATTGTTGGTTACGGCATTAAGATCTCTGAAGTTTGCCGTAACGTCCAGAGTAAAGTGAAGTACAATCTTGAAACAATGTTGGGTGTCAGTGCGAACTCAGTGAATATTTATGTTCAAGGTGTACGGGTATTAGAAGACTAAAACTAATTAGCGGAGCTGGCCACTAGGTCCAGTTCTATTTGTTTTTGTTCAAGGAGGAACATTCGTGAAAGTTACTGAAATCACAGCAGCAGAATTCCAAGCAATGATGCGGGTTGCTGCACATCGGCTTACTAAAAATGCAGAATTTGTCAATTCATTAAACGTCTTTCCAGTGCCTGATGGGGATACTGGGACCAATATGAGTTTAACGTTTCAAAGTGGGGCCAAAGCAGTTAATGAAAACAACGCGCAATCTGTCGGTGAATTATCTAAGAGTTTAGCCAAGGGGCTTTTGATGGGCGCTCGGGGTAACTCCGGGGTTATCAGTTCACAAATTTTCCGTGGTTTTTCTAAGAGCATGGCTGAAAAAGAAACGTTGGATGCACAAGATTTGGCTGACGCATTCACAAATGGTGTTCAAACGGCTTATAAAGCAGTAATGAAACCCGTTGAAGGCACGATTTTGACGGTTGCCAGAAAAGGCGCCAAAGCTGGTGCCAAGGTTGCCGGTCAAACTGATGATATCGGTGCAGTTATCGAAGCTGTTGTTGAGGGTTCTAAGAAGGCCTTGTTGAAGACCCCTGAATTACTCCCTGTCTTAAAAGAAGTCGGCGTTGTCGATTCTGGTGGTCAAGGATTGGTCTTCATCTATGAAGGTTTCTTAGAAGGTTTAACAGGCCAAGCACCTGCAAAAGATCTTTACACACCTGATGAAGCGGAAATGGATGAAATGGTCAATGCCAATCATCATCAAACCGCTCAAATGGGTACAGAAGATATTGAAAATGGTTATTGTACTGAAATCATGGTCGCCCTTGGTGACGGGACAACTGTCGATCGCGAATTTGATTATGATGAATTCCGCAATCATTTAAACGGTGTTGGTGACTCTCTCTTAGTGGTAGCCGATGAAGAAGTGGTGAAGGTCCATGTGCATACAGAACATCCAGGGACAGTCATGGCTTACGGCCAACACTTTGGTTCATTAGTGAAGATTAAAGTCGATAACATGCGTTTACAACATGATACGATTGTTGAAAACGACCAACAAGCTGCTGCCCCTGTGCAAGCAGAACCTGTTGAAAATGGGATTATCGCGATTGCGGCCGGTGATGGGATTGCTGAACTCTTCAAGAGTTTAGGGGCTACTTATATCTTAAGTGGTGGTCAAACCATGAATCCAAGTACGCAAGATATTTTAGATGCGATTAAAGCAGCCAATGCTAAACAAGTGATCTTATTACCAAATAATAAGAACATCTTCTTAGCCGCTGAACAAGCTGCCGAAGTGGCTGATATTCCAGTTGCAATCGTGCAAAGTCGGACGATTGCTCAAGGGATGACCGCTCTCTTATCATTTGACCCATCTGCTGAATTGGCTGCTAATCAAGAAGCCATGACAGAGGCGTTAGATACCGTGATTAGTGGTCAAGTAACGCAATCAATCCGGGACACGACTTTAGATGGACTTGAAATTAAGAAAGACGATTACATGGGGATTATCGATGGTAAGATTAAGGTCTCAACGGCTGAACGTTTAACAGCAGCCATTGAAATGGTCCAAACAATGCTTGATGAAGACAGTGAAATCGTCACAATTATTATCGGGGAAGACGGCGATGCAACAGAAGCTGAACAAATCAGTGATGCAATTATGGCCCAAGACCCAGAATTAGAAGTTGAAGTACACGAAGGGAATCAACCAGTTTACCCATACTTGATTTCAGTTGAATAGTTAATCAAATAAAACGGGAATGAGGTTGAATATACCTGGTTCCCGTTTTTTAGTAGAAGTACGTTTAACCTTGGAATATGGTTAAAAAGCACGTTAAGAAAAAGAAGTGTATCAAAAGTGCTTATCCTGTGAGGATTAGTTTAATTAGCCGAATGACTAGCGTAGCTACTTGTTTGGTTAATGGTGCTAAACGCAACAGGATGCTTTTGAAAGCACGTTACAGGAGGCTGTCAATGTTAAGTTTAACGGATTCTGTTGCTGTGTTAGCTGGCGTCGGCCCGAAACGTCTGACAGCCCTCGATCAGCTTGGCATAAGGACCATTAGTGATTTATTGTATTATTTTCCGTTTCGTTACGAAGATTTGAAGGTCAAGGATTTATCCGAAGCGGCAGATCAGGAAAAGGTGACGTTAAAAGGAACGGTCGTCGCTGATCCGGTCATCAGTCGTTGGGGACCAGGGAAGACCCGGCTGAATGTACGGCTCTTGATTGAACATGACGTTGTGATGGTTACTTTTTTTAATCAACCCTATCTTAAGGACAAGTTTGAAGCCGGGGTCGATGTCGCTATTTATGGCAAGTGGGATGCTAAACGTCATACATTGACGGGGATGAAGGTCCTAGCGGTTCAATCGGCTGAGAATCCATCGTTTGCGGCCATCTATTCCGTTAATAAAAGTGTGCGTCAAGGGACACTGGTCAAGATGATTCAAGAAGCCTTTGATTTGTATCAGGACGTTATTCCCGAATTGATCCCAGAGGATATTCGCACGCGCTATAAGTTAATGAACGAACGCGACTTAATTGCTGGCATGCATTTCCCTAAAACGTATCCTGAAGCAAAGCAAGCACGCCGAAGCGCTATTTTTCATGAGTTCTTCCTATATCAGATTCAATTACAAGCCATTAAACAGGCTGATCGGCATGTGGCAAACGGTTTAGCTTTGCAGTACCAAAATGAAGCACTTAAAGATTTTATTCAAACCTTACCGTTTGATTTAACCGATGCACAAAAGCGAGTGGTGAATGAAATTTGTCTTGATTTAAAATCACCAGCGCATATGAATCGCCTTCTCCAAGGGGATGTTGGTTCTGGGAAAACGATTGTGGCGGCGATTGCGCTGTTCGCGGCAGTGACTGCGGGTTATCAAGCCGCATTGATGGTGCCAACGGAAATTCTGGCGGAACAACACTATCAAAGCTTGCAACGCTTATTGGCACCAATGAACGTGACTGTTGGCTTATTGACCGGTTCGACGACGGCTAAAGAACGGCGGACGTTGTTGGCAGACATTGAATCCGGGCGCATCAATATTATTATTGGCACCCATGCCTTGATTCAAGATGCAGTGGTCTATCATAAGTTAGGCTTTGCTGTAATTGATGAACAACATCGTTTCGGGGTCAACCAACGGCGAATTTTGCGTGAAAAGGGGTTACAGCCTGATATTCTTGCAATGACGGCGACCCCGATTCCGCGGACGCTGGCGATTACCGCGTATGGCGAGATGGACGTTTCAACGATTGATGAATTGCCAAAAGGACGGATTCCAATTGAAACCAGTTGGGTGCGTAGTAATCAAGTCGAACAAGCCCTCAGCTTTGTCCGTAAACAACTTGCAAACGATTCGCAAGTCTTTGCGATTACACCGTTGATTGCCGAATCTGAACAGATGGATTTAAAGAATGCCGAGGAGATTTACGCAACGTTGGTGGAACAATTTGAACCTGATTACCATGTTGCATTGTTGCATGGCCAGTTAAAAGATGATGAAAAAAATCAGATTATGAACGCTTTTTCTGAGAACAAAATTCAATTACTGGTTTCAACAACCGTCGTTGAAGTTGGTGTCGATGTGCCAAACGCGACGGTGATGCTCATTTTTGATGCGGATCGGTTCGGGTTGGCGCAATTACATCAATTACGGGGCCGGGTTGGCCGAGGTAAGAAAAAGGCATACTGTATTCTGGTGGCTGATCCGAAGAACCAACAAGGTGTTGATCGGATGACGATTATGACTGAAACCACTGATGGATTCGTCGTTGCGCAGAAGGATTTAGAATTGCGCGGGCCAGGGGAAGTCTTTGGTGATCGTCAATCTGGATTGCCCGTCTTTAAAGTTGGCGATCCAGTAGCCGACTTTGCGAGTTTACAAGTCGCCCAACAAGAAGTGCAAAAAATCTTCACGCTTGATCCTGAGTTGGCAGCACCGGACCATACGCCACTCAAAACACACTTACAACAACAAAAGCAAAATTACCTAACGTTAGATTGAAAACGGAAAGAGGAATGATGATGAAAATTGCAGTAGACGCAATGGGCGGCGATTTTGCACCCCAATCAGTAATTGAAGGGGTGTTACAAGCCCGCTCAGAATTAACAGATGTTGAATTTACGTTGTATGGTGATGAAGCACAAATTAAACCGTTGATTGATGATATGACGCGGTTAACGATTGTGCATACCACCGAAAAAATCACCAGCGAAGATGAACCAGTGCGTGCGATTCGGCGTAAAAAGCAAGCTTCAATGGTTCTGGCGGCGCAGGCAGTTAAAGATGGGGAAGCAGACGCACTCTTTTCACTAGGGAATACTGGTGCGCTCTTAGCAGCCGGATTATTCGTGATTGGTCGGATTAAAGGGATTGATCGTCCAGGTTTAATGCCTACCCTACCAGCCATTAATTCAGATTTAGGCTTCAATATGTTAGATGTTGGGGCCAACGCCGAATCAAAGCCGGAGCATTTGCATCAATATGGCTTAATGGGGAACTTCTACGCACAAGACGTCCGTGGCATTCAAAAGCCGCGAATTGGTTTGTTGAATAATGGGACTGAAGCTGGCAAGGGTGATGAGTTGCATAAGGCAGCACATCAACTACTGGCAGATGATCTAACGTTAAACTTCATTGGTAACGTTGAAGCAAGTGAACTCTTAAAAGGGGTTGCGGATGTCGTGGTCACAGATGGGTTTACCGGCAATGCGACGCTTAAAGCAATTGAAGGGACTGCCACAATCGTGATGTCGCAAGTCAAACATGCGATTATGGATGCTGGTGTCAAAGAAAAAATCGGTGGTTTACTCTTGAAAAAGAGTGTTGGTGGGATTCGTGATAAATTCGACACATCTGTTTATGGCGGGGCTGTTTTATTAGGCTTAAAAGCCCCTGTTGTTAAGGCGCACGGTGCTGCAGATGGCCGCACGGTTTACTACACTGTTCGCCAGATTCATGCAATGCTGGCGAACCAAACGATTCAAAAAGTAATCGATTATTTTGACCAACAAAATAGCCCAAAAGAAACCGATTAAAATAGGTGGACAATGTGTTCCAAAGGCGCTACAATATACTTCGCAAGTCTGATTTGATTTACTTGAATTGAGTTGCGAAGTTATGTATAATCACTGGATACCCAAAGTGTTAAGTACGTAGGTAAGGGTTTCAATTTGGAGGTTTTTAATTATGAATGAACAAGAAATCTTTGATAAGATTGCGGCTATTATTGGCGATCGATTTGAGTTAAATAAGGATCAGGTAACAGACGAATTGAACTTCAAGGAAGACTTGGATGCTGATTCAATTGATATTGTGGAATTTGTTTTGGAATTAGAAGACACTTTTGGTGCCGAAATTCCGGATGAAGAAGCTGAAAAGATCGGTACGGTAGCTGATGCCGTTGCTTACATTAAAACAAAAATCAAATAATAACCTTAAAAACGAGCCTGTTGGTTGTGAGTATTCGCGACCGACAGGCTTATTTTTTTGCATTTTAAACAGTTTGTGAAAATGAGATTATTCACATAATAATCATTTGCGGATGCGTTATAATATTAGAATGATTCTTATAATGGCTCTGAATCAATGAAAATAAATTAGAATATTTTAATCTTTATTATTTACTTTTCATTTTTAATCATGTATTATTATTTTTAATAACTGAAGGGAGTGTCCATATGAAACGAGGAAAGAGTTTGGTATTAGGTGTAACAACAGTGGCGGTCACATTATTATTAGCAGCTTGTGGTAACTCAGGTAGCAAGGAAGCCGTTAAGACTGACACAGCCAGTTTTGCAACTGGGGATGTCATTGCGACAATGGATTCAGCGTTAAATACGGATGTGATCGGTGCGCAGGCTTTAACCGATACGATGGAAGGTCTTTACCGCTACGAGGGTAAAGAAATCAAACCGGCGATTGCGACTAAAGTAGTCAAACCAACTAATAACGGTTTAACATATACATTCCCATTAAGAAAAGACGCGAAGTGGAGCAATGGTCAACCGGTCACGGCAGAAGATTTCGTTTATGCTTGGCGCAGAGTCGTTGATCCAAAGGTCGGTTCACAATATGCTTATATCTATGAAGGCATTAAAAATGCAGCAGACATCACGACTGGTAAGGAACCGGTTAATTCATTGGGTGTAGTCGCTAAGGATAAACACACCTTAGAAGTCACCCTTGAAAAACCAATTCCATACTTCAGTCAATTGATGACCAGTTCAACATTCTTCCCCCAATATCCAGAAGCGGTCAAGAAAGCTGGCAAGAGTTACGGGACAAATTCTAAAACATTAGTTTTCAACGGCCCTTATAAATTAGAAAATTGGAATGGCCCAGATAGCTCATGGAAAGAAGTTAAAAACACCAATTACTGGAATGCGAAAGCAGTTAAGGTTAAGACGTTGAAGTATCAAGTGGTTAAAGATCCATCAACAGCTTTAAACCTCTTCCAAAGTAATAAATTAGATCGGACGGCGATCAGTGGTGACACAGCTAAACAAATGAAAAACGATCCACATTACTCAACCTTACAAAAATCAGCAACATTCTACATGCAAGTCAACCAAGAAAAGAATCCAATCTTTAAAAATGCGAAGATTCGCCGAGCAATTTCAATGACAATTAATCGTAAAGAATTAGTCGCACAGGTTCTAGGTGATGGTTCAAGTCCAATTGCTTCTGTGACACCAAAGAATATGTCATTTGACCCAACAACTAAGAAGGATTTTGTTGATGATTTAGACGCAGCGGGTAAGAAAAATGCAAGTTACAACCCTAAAGAAGCAACAAAACTTTGGAACGAAGGCCTTGCTGAAACTGGGCAAACAGGCAAAACATTCAATTACACATTACTTGGCGATGATACGGATACTGCCAAGAAACAATCCGAATATTTGCAAAATACTTTACAAAAGAACTTACCAGGTTTGAAAGTCACATTAGCGAACGTGCCATTTAAGACTCGTTTAACACGTTCAACGAACGGTGATTTCGACATGGTGGTTAGTGCTTGGAACGCTGATTTCCCAGATCCAATCACATTCTTAGACTTGTTTGTAACAGGCGGCGATAACAATGGGGGCCATTGGAGCAATGCCGAATACGATGCACAGATCAAGGCAAGTAAAGGTGACAACGCCAATGATCCTAAAGCAAGATGGCAAAACCTTGTTAAAGCACAAGATATTATGAATACAGAGTCAGGTGTCATTCCACTGTATCAATCAGGTGTGGCGTACTTAACTAACCCAAGCCTTAAAGGTTTAGACTACGGCCCTTCAGGAAGCTACAATAATGTCTCACTTTATTTAAAAAAATAAACTGACTTTATAAAGATGGGTTTCAGCGTTGAAAAACAATGAAGCCCGTTTTTGTTAGGAGCGAACTTATGAGTAAATACCTTATTAAACGAATATTCTATTTAGTGCTAACCCTATTCATTGTCGCTTCTGTGACCTTCTTCATGATGAAGTTGATGCCAGGGACGCCATATACGAATCAGGAAAAAATGAGTGCTGATCAATTACGGATCATGAATGAACAGTACGGTTTGAACAAACCATTGATCCAGCAATATTTCATCTATCTAGGTGGCTTGTTGCATGGTGATTTTGGCACATCCTTCCAGTTCAACAATCAGCCCGTCTTGAGCCTAATCATGACGCGTTTAGGACCTTCATTACAAATCGGGGCACAAGCGATGATTGTCGGCTCATTACTGGGTATTTTACTAGGGGCAGTGGCGGCCATTCGCAAGAATACATGGGTCGATGGCGTTGCAACGTTCTTTTCAATCGTTGGGATTTCAATTCCGAACTTTGTGTTGGCGGTCTTACTCCAATTTTTCCTTGCCTTTAAATTACAACTATTCCCAATTGCGTTATGGGACGGCTGGTCATCTAGTGTCTTACCAACATTAGCACTAGCGGTTGCACCATTGGCGAATACGGCTCGGTTCATGCGGACTGAAATGGTCGATGTTTTAAACAGTGATTACATCGAACTTGCTAAAGCCAAAGGCAATTCAAAATGGCAAACAGTGGCAAAGCATGCCTTACGAAATTCAATGATTCCGGTTGTTACGATTATCGGGCCGATGGCAGTCAACTTGATGACTGGGTCACTAGTTGTTGAAAATATTTTCTCGATTCCCGGAATTGGGGAGCAATTTGTGAAGTCAATTATGACGAATGATTATCCAACGATCATGGGCTTGACCATTTTCTATTCATTCTTATTAACAGTGATTATTCTAGTCGTCGATATTCTTTACGGGATTATTGATCCACGAATTCGATTAAGTGACAGTCAGGGGGCGCACTAAATGGCAGATATTAAAATACCAGCGGGCTCATTCAAGCCCCTTACACAAGACACGCATGAAGCACAAGAAAAAATTAGTGCACCATCATTGACGTTTACGCAAGATGCCATTCGGCGCTTAAAGCAAAATAAAGTCGCGGTGGTTTCGTTAGTTGTCCTCTTAATTGTGATGTTGGCTGCTTTATTGGCACCAGTGATTGCACCACAAAGTCCAAATACACAAAATGTGGCGTACGCTAACTTACCGCCTAAAATTGGATCGGGGAATATCCCTGGTTTTACCGGTAAGATGGACGTTTCCGGTGTTAAAGTTGATAAATATCAACAAGCGGGCGTTCCCAAAGGCAAAACGTTTATCTTAGGGACGGATTATCTCGGTCGTGATTTATTATCACGAATTTTATACGGGACACGCTTATCCTTATTAATTGGGATTCTAGCGACATTGGTCGATTTATTAATCGGGATTCCATACGGGATTGTTTCCGGATGGCGTGGTGGCCGTTTGGATATGTTCATGCAGCGGGTAACTGAAATCATTTCATCAATTCCAAACTTAATTGTGGTTGTCTTGATGATGTTGGTACTCCGTCCAGGTTTATTGTCAATCGTCATCGCGATTGGCTTTACCGGTTGGATTACAATGGCCCGGTTGATTCGGGCCCAAACGTTCCAACTTAAGGAACAAGAATTCGTGCTCGCCGCACGGACGTTGGGTGAAAGTTCCACCAAGATTGCTTGGAAACACCTGATTCCGAATTTATCCTCAACGATTATTATTCAAACGATGTTTACAATTCCGAGTGCGATTTTCTTCGAAGCGTTCTTGAGCTTTATCGGGATTGGGATTCCAGCACCGAATGCTTCATTAGGGACGTTATTATCAGATGGGCAAAAAGCTTTCCGTTTCTTGCCATATCAAATGTGGTATCCAGCAGCAGTCCTCTGTGTGATCATGATTGCCGTCAACTTACTAGCAGACGGACTAAGAGACGCATTCGATCCAAAATCATAGCGTGTGCAAGTAGGCGGTTAGCTTTCGCGGATTAGCATAGTCTGACGAATAATCAACTTGTTGATTATTTATTAGACGTAGCTAACCACAGAAAGCAGTTAATGAAAGCACGTTTAGAAGCAGAGTCAGTTTCAAAAAGCATGTCAATACAAGGCCGTTTCCACGCGGTTTCATCATTGGAGGTCGTCAAATGGCAAATATTTTAGAAGTTAAACATTTAAGTATCGATTTTAAAACCTACGCAGGGGACGTCCATGCTATTCGCGATGTCAGTTTCAACTTGAAAAAAGGCGAAACACTAGCGATTGTTGGTGAATCAGGTTCAGGTAAGTCGGTAACGGTCCGTAGTATTATGGGCTTGTTAGCGGGTAATGCTCAAATTAAGGGTGGTACAATCAAGTATCACAATGAAGATCTCTTACAAAAACCAGAACAGGAAATGAATGCCTTACGTGGTAGCGATATTTCCATGATTTTCCAAGATCCGATGACGTCATTGGATCCAACGATGCCGATTGGTAAACAAGTTGCTGAACCCTTGTTGATTCATAAAACAATGAATAAGGAAGAAGCAATGAAACGTGCACAGAGTGTTTTAGAGTTGGTGGGTATTCCGAATGCCAAAGCACGGATGAAAGATTATCCGCATCAATTTTCTGGTGGGCAACGGCAACGAATCGTGATTGCGATTGCGATTGTTGATTATCCACAAATCCTGATTGCCGACGAACCGACAACGGCGCTTGATGTGACAGTGCAAGCACAAATTATCGATTTGATGAAGGAATTGCAACGCAAGATTGAAACCTCAATTATTTTCATTACGCATGATTTAGGTGTTGTGGCAGGGATTGCCGATCGCGTAGCGGTAATGTATGCCGGTAAGATTATCGAATATGGGTTGGTTGATGAAATTTTTTATCAACCCAAGCATCCATATACGTGGGGCTTATTGAACTCAATGCCAACACTTGATACTTCTGGCCGTCTTGAAGCCATTCCAGGGACCCCACCAGACTTGTTGGATCCACCGAAAGGGGATGCCTTCGCACCGCGTAATCCATATGCTTTACAAATTGATGTGGAACAGGAACCGCCATTTTTCCAAGTGTCGAAAACGCATTTTGCGGCAACTTGGTTGTTGCATCCAGATGCACCAGCTGTGGAACCACCAGCAGCCGTCCGTGCAATGATGGCTAAGTACCAGGCGACACAAGTTCAAGAGAAAGTAGGGACAATTGATGGACAAGGATAAAAAAGTATTAGTGTCGGTTAAACATTTAAAGCAATATTTTAGCCAAGGAAAAAAATCCGAAGTCAAAGCCATTGATGATGTCTCATTTGAAATCTATGAAGGCGAAACGTTTGGCTTGGTGGGTGAATCTGGTTCTGGGAAGAGTACAACTGGGCGGAGTATCATCCGGCTATACAACCCGACAGATGGTGAAATTCTATTCGATGGCCGTGACATTAGTAAGATTAAAAATCATAGTCGTGAAATGAAGGCGTTCCGGAAAGAGATTCAGATGATTTTCCAAGATCCCTACGCATCATTGAATCCACGGATGAAAGTCAAAGATATCATCGCTGAGGGCTTGCATATCCATCATTTGGTTAAAAATGATGCAGAATGTGATGCACGCGTCAACGAGCTTTTGGAATTAGTTGGTTTGAATAAAGACCATGCAACGCGTTATCCATATGAATTCTCCGGTGGGCAACGCCAACGTATTGGGATTGCCCGCGCGCTTGCGGTAAAACCTAAATTTATCATTGCGGATGAACCGATTTCGGCGCTTGACGTATCGATTCAAGCACAAGTGGTTAACTTGATGAAAGAAATTCAAGAACAGCAAAACTTGACGTATTTATTCATCGCACATGATTTATCGATGGTGAAATACATTAGTGATCGGATTGCGGTGATGCATAACGGTAAAATTATGGAATTGGCATCAGCCGATGACATTTATGATCGACCATTGCATCCATATACGCAAAGTCTATTGTCTGCTGTGCCGTTACCTGATCCAAAGGTCGAGCGGCAACGTCGGCGAATTGCTTATGATAGTTCAATTGAGGCAGATAATGAAGGTCGTCAATTGCGCGAAGTGGCCGATGAACACTATGTCTATGCAACTGAAGCTGAACTAGCGAGTTATCAAACCGCTTTAGCAGCAATGACAACGCCATCTGCATAAAGCAACGCCTGTTTTGAAATATTCGTTTGCGTGTTACAATGAATACTTCAAAACAGGCGTTTTTTAGTGATTAATAAAAGAAACGGTTTGCTAGGAACGACGCTGTTTTTTTAAGCGTATAAACGGTATAATAGTGAAAGATTAAACAGTTGAAATGGGGTAATTTAATTTTGGATGCAGCACTAGTGAGCGAGCTTCGAGCCCGCTACGGCATTGAATTTCAGAATTTAGCACTATTGGACGAAGCCTTTACACATTCGTCATACGTCAATGAACACCGGGAGTTGGGTCTTCGTGATAACGAACGGCTCGAATTCTTGGGTGACGCGGTGATGGAAATTACGGTTTCAGAATACTTATATAAAAAATATCCGGACTGGCCAGAAGGCAAACTGACACGCTTACGGGCGGCAATCGTCTGCACGAAGAGTTTCAGTAGTTTTGCCAAAGAAGCGCACTTTGATCGATACATTCGCCTTGGTAAAGGGGAAGAAAAAAACGGTGCGCGGGCACGAGCAACACTTTTGGAAGATTTATTTGAAGCTTTTAACGGCGCTTTGTTCTTAGATCAAGGGCGTGGCGCAGTTGTTAAATTCATCGAACAAGTTGTCTTTCCCAAGATTGAAGCCGGTGAATTTTCAGACCAAACGGATTATAAGACCAATCTGCAAGAGTTCTTGCAACAAGATGGTGAAGTTGAGATTGAATATAAGTTATTGGCAGAAGTGGGACCATCACATGCCCGTCAATTTGAAGTGGATGTGATGATGGGCGATCGCGTCTTAGGTTCAGGTGTTGGCCGGAACAAAAAAGCAGCCGAACAAGCAGCTGCTAAAGTGGCGCTTGCCAAACTGAAATAAAGAAAGAAGCAAACGACAGTTGAAACCAACCGCCGTGTGTAGGGAGTTTAGTGCATGCAGTTAAAGTCATTGGTTTTATCAGGGTTTAAATCATTTGCTGATAAAACAGAAATCAATTTTTCAGAAGGTTTAACGGGCATCGTTGGACCAAACGGGAGCGGTAAAAGTAACGTCACAGAAGCAATTCGGTGGGCGATGGGCGAACAATCAGCCAAGAGCTTACGGGGCGAAAAGATGCCCGACATCATTTTTGCCGGGACTGATATTCGACCACAGATGAATAAGGCAGAAGTGACGCTGGCTTTTGATAACAGCGATCAATATTTGAAACAAGAACAAGCCAACGTCACGATTACGCGGCGTTTATTTAGAAATGGCGATAGTGAGTTTTATTTGAATCAAAAGAGTTGTCGGTTAAAAGACATCGTTAATTTATTTATGGATTCTGGCCTTGGGCGAGAATCTTTTTCGATTATTTCGCAAGGTCGGGTTGAAGCAATTTTCAACAGTAAACCAGAAGATCGGCGGAATATTATTGAAGAAGCGGCCGGTGTTTTGAAATATAAACAACAAAAGAAAAAGGCTCAATCTGAATTAGATCAAACAGATGAAAATTTGAGTCGGGTCACCGACATTCTTCATGAACTACGGGGACAAGTTGAACCGTTGAAGGAACAAAGCAGTATTGCGCAGGATTACTTGGATCAAAAAGCGCAATATGATGCGTTGCACCAACAATTATTGGTGATTGAAATTGATCAATTAGTGGCTGATCAAAAGACGTACAAAGAAAAGGCGCAAACCCTTGCGCAAGCGTTGCAAGAGATTGAAGCGGACATCGCTAAGACGACGGCTGCCCAAACCGAGAATCAGGCAACCTTAGCCCAGTTGGAACAACAAATAGAACAAGATAATCAGACGTTGTTAGAAAAGTCTCGCTTGGCTGAAAATCTATTAGGCCAAGAGAACGTTTCAAAAGAGCGCGCTAATTATACGGATGCGAACCGCCAAAGTTTAGTCGAACAGATCGACACATTAAAACAGCAATTAACGGCGGAACAAGCCAATCAATCTGAATTAAAGGCAAGTTATGAAGAAAAAGTGACGGCATTAAGGGCGTTGAAGACGGAGTTAACCACCCTTAAACGCCAAGCGTCTGGTAGTGAAGCGGAACTGAAAGCGAAGATTGAACAAATTCGTCAAGAATACATCGATCAGATGCAAGCCCAAACGACCAATCATAATGAACAACAATATTTAGAAAAGAACTTGTTACAAACTAAAACGCAACTTGCACGGCAAGATAGTGCAGTCGATGAGACATCGACGCAATTGGCACAAAAAAAGGCAGAACAAGCGGCCCAAAAAGCCCAACTTGAAACACTCAAAGCGCAATACGAAACGTTGTCCAATGAGTTGGCCGAATTACAAACGCAAATTAACACGGACCAAGCGGCTTACCAAAATCAACAAAATAGTTGGTTCCAAGCGTCTGGTATTTTACAAAAAGCGAAAGCAAAACAAGCTAGTCTTGCGGAATTAAATGATGACTACGCCGGCTTTTATCAAGGGGTTAAGGCTGTCTTGAAGCAAAAACAACAGTTCCCTGGTTTATTAGGGGCTGTAGCGGAATTGATGCAAGTGCCCAGTGAGTATCAACAAGCGATTGAATTAGCATTAGGCGCACAGCTACAACAAGTTGTGACACGGGATGAACAGACGGCCAAACAAGCGATTGAGTATTTGAAAACCAATCGGATTGGGCGGGCAACTTTCTTACCCAATAACGTTGTCAAACCACGTTTACTACCAAGTAGCTTAGTTCACCAATTACAACAGCAGCCTGGATTTATCGGAATTGCCAGTGAGCTTGTGCAGTTTGATGAACAAGTGCGACCGGTGATGAACCATTTGATGGGCAATTTGATTGTCGCGACTGAGTTGGAGCCGGCGATTAAATTGAGTCAATTGACGGGGCATCGTTACCGAATCATTACGTTAGCAGGGGATATTTTAAGCCCGGGTGGTTCGATGACTGGGGGCCATAATAACCGACAAAACAATGGTGGGCTACTTGCGCGTAAGCAAACCTTGACTGATTTAGAAGGTCAAATTGCCAAGATGCAGGTCGCTTTGGATCAAAAGCAAGCCAGTGTCCAAGCCGCAAAAGCTCAATTAACGGCACGCCAAGCAGAATTAAATACGAAACAAGCGGCATTGGAAACCGCTAAGAATCAATATCAAGCTGCCCAAAATACGTTAGCCTTGACTGACGAACGTTTGAGTCAGTTTGAACGGCAACAACAAGCAACCGATTATCAAGTGCAACAACAACAACAAGCTTATGAGGCAGATTTAAAACGCCAGGCAGAATTAGTGGCAGCCGAAGCTGAAATTGTTGCGTCGATTGCACAGCTGCAAGCAGATCTCGAAACAGCTAATGAGCAATTACAACATTTTGATGAGAGTCAAAAACAAATTGCGCAACAACAAACAGCCCTCGAAACCAAGTTGGCTGTCGCTCAAGCTGAACAAAAGAATGTTCAGGAGAAATTAACGGTTGCTACTCGCAATAGCAACGACCTGGCAGCCCAGTTGAAGGCCAGTCAGGATAAACTAGCTGCGCTAAAACAAGCGGATCAAGAAGACGCTTCGAGTCAAAAAGAACGACGAGCACTGCTAAAGGCAACCAATGCTTTGATTGAGAAAGTCCAAGCGAAGTTAGCCACTGAACGCGCGCAAAAAGAAACGCTGAAGGCGGAACAACAAACGCTTCAAGCCAAGGCCACACGCGTCTACCAATTACAAAAAAATAGTTTAGCTGAGCAAGAACAAAATGCTGTCGGGCTCAACCGGGTTAAAATTAACATTGATCAACGCTTAAATACATTGAGCGAAGATTACCAATTGACTTACGAAGCCGCCAAGGCCGCTTTGGCCGCATCAGACTTAACCGACGATCAATTGCGGTCTAAGTTGAAATTATTGAAACTCGGCTTAGCTGATTTAGGAACGGTCAACTTGGCGGCCATTGATGATTATCAACACGTTAAAGAACGTTACGATTTCTTGATGCAACAAGATGCCGACTTGATGGACGCTAAGCGCCAATTATTAGCATCGATGGCTGAAATGGATACGGAAGTTGAAAAGCGGTTTAAGGAAACGTTTGAACAAACTGCCGCTGCTTTTGAAACCATCTTCCCGATCATGTTTGGTGGCGGCCATGCCAGTTTAACGTTTACGGATCCAAGCGCACTATTAACGAGTGGGATTGACATTATTGCGCAACCACCTGGTAAGAAACTACAACGCTTGAGTCTTTTATCTGGTGGTGAACGCGCATTGACGGCGATTACGTTATTGTTTGCCATCTTAAAAGTACGCCCAGTGCCGTTTTGTATTTTGGACGAAGTCGAAGCTTCGTTGGACGAAGCCAACGTTGATCGTTTCGGTCGTTTCATGAAACGTTATGAGAGTGATACACAATTCATCGTGATTACCCACAGAAAAGGGACGATGACCCAAGCCAATCGCTTATACGGGGTGACAATGGCGGAATCTGGAATCTCGAAGATTGTTTCCGTTTCATTAGAAGAACACGCAACAGCCTAGGAGGAAAACCATGGGATTATTTGATCGTATTAAAAAAGCATTCTCAGCCGAACCAGAAAAAGAAACACCGGTTGAACAAGACCAAGCGATACCGGAAACACCGGTTGAATCAGACGCTACGCCGGTTGAATCGCAAACCCCTGCAGAAACTGCGGCAGCTGAGAAAACTGAAACCGATGAACCAGCCAGTTTAGCAACTGAAGATGATTCAGAAACGGTATCACCGCTTGACACACCAACGGCGGCACCCGTAAACTCAGAACCAGAACCAGAACCAGAACCAGAACCAGAACCAGAACCAGAACCAGAACCAGTTGAAGCGTCGGCAGTAACTGAAGAATCCGATGCGATTGAAGAAGTGCCGGAAACAGAAGCAGTAACTGGCGACATGCAAGCTGCTGAAACGAAGAAGTATGATGATGGATTAGAAAAATCCCGGCTCACATTTGGGCAACGCTTAAATGCGTTGTTCGCTAACTTTAGAAGTGTTGATGAAGCCTTTTTCGATGATGTTGAAGAAATGTTAATTGAAGCCGATGTTGGCTACGAAACAGCGATGAAGATTGCTGACGAATTACGTGACGAAGTGAAGTTGCGTAACGTTAAGAAACCAGAAGCGGTTTCACAAGCGATTGTTGAAAAGCTAGTTGATTTGTACGGTCAAGAAGGCCAAGCAGAAGATAATCAATTGCATTTCGCTCCACAAGGCGAATTAACTGTCTTCTTATTCGTTGGTGTCAATGGTGCAGGGAAAACAACCTCAATCGGGAAGTTTGCCCACCAATTAGAAAAAGCGGGTAAGAAGGTCTTATTAGCGGCTGGTGATACCTTTAGAGCGGGCGCCATCGAACAATTACAAGAATGGGGTCGCCGGGATAATGTCCCCGTGGTTGCTAGTGCAGCAGGGAGTGATCCAGCGTCAGTTGTCTATGACGCGGTTAAGCGCGCTAAAGAAGAACAATTCGATATTTTATTAGTTGATACGGCCGGTCGTTTGCAAAACAACGTCAACTTGATGAAGGAATTGGAAAAAGTGAAACGCATCATCACGCGTGAAGTACCAGCTGCACCGCAAGAAGTATTGTTGGTCTTAGATGCAACAACCGGACAAAATGCTTTAGTCCAAGCTAAACAATTCAAGCAAACGACCGATGTGACTGGGATTATCTTAACCAAGCTAGATGGTTCGGCCAAGGGTGGGATTGTGTTAGCCGTTCGCACAGAATTACACTTACCAGTGAAGATGGTTGGTCTAGGTGAACAAATGAACGACTTACAACTCTTTGATCCAAACCGCTTTGTTTATGGCTTATTCAAGGATATTATTGTCGGTGATGGGCCACAAAGTGACGTAGATACTGACGTTAGCCAGGCAATTAAATGAAATTTGTAACTTCAGATCAAATTACACTGGATTATACTGATATTGGTGAAGGACAGCCAATGCTTTTTATCGCTGGATTCGGGGCGGCCAAGGAAATTTGGCATGCGCAAGCAGCCTTTTTTGAAGCTCATCATTATCGAGTGATTCAACTAGACGTTCGTAATCAAGGAATGGCACAACATACTGTCAAGGGCTTGCGAATGTCTAGAATGGCGCTGGATCTTGCTGAAGTAATCACCAAGCTTGGATTGGCCAAGCCAATTTTAGTGGGGAATTCAATGGGCGCTGCTTGTATTTGGGCATACATGTCGCTGTACGGTGATCGTGACTTAGACAAAGTCGTGATTGTTGATCAGTCACCCAAGATGATTGCGGATGAAACATGGTCGTTTGGTTTTAAGGATTTGACTTGGGATAGTTTTCCGCTGCAATTGCGTTTGGATTTTGGTAAGGCGACTTACCGGGCAATCGATACGGATACGGCTGATGTGGTGGCACAAGTCAAGCAACAATCACCGTTTGATCGGCAGCTTGATTTACCGTTGTTGGTCGATCATGCATTTCAAGATTGGCGGGATGTGATTCGCCAGAGTATGCGCCCGTATTTAGTGATTGCGGGTGAAAAGAGCCCGTTTTTCAATCCAGTCTTTGCACCAATCGTGGCACAAATGGGTGCTGATGGGCATGCACAGGTGATTGAAGAAGCCGGACACATTGTGATGGCAGAACAATCAGCCCTCTTTAATCAAATCGTATTAGCCTTTATCAAGGCCTAAAAAACCGCCAAGACAGTTTGTCTTGGCGGTTTTTTTGCGTTAATTGTGAATGGCTAGGATTTTGGTAGCAGTTGGTTCATCTAAAACAAGATCGGTGAGGAAGTTACCGCGAAGTGCAGCTGCAACGGCATGACTTTTAAATTTATTGTTCACGACGGCTACCCGAATCGGCACTTGTAAAATGGAATCGATGGCTAAGCCAAATGTTTTGTCGGCAATGGGATTGATTAAGAATTGACCAGCATGATTGAATGGTCGACCATATAAAAAGCCAGCGACTTCCTTGCGATTGAGATTAGGGAACAATGCAACTAGACTCTCTTGCCAACTAGGAATAGATTCTAATGATTCAATTGTTCCTAAGGTAGTGAGAATTAAATCCATCTGACGCGCGGTGGTGAGGGTGGGTTGAATCGCTGGTTCTAAACTTAAGAGTTGGCGAACCTGATCATTGATGATGTAAAGCGGCGCATTGAGGGTTGAATAGTGGCTATTGTATTTATTGGCGGCCTTTTGCACCATGCGCATTGAGCCCGCCAGTGAATTATATTTGCCATTTTCGCCCATAAATTGAGTGAAAATTAACTGTTCCTTGACCGTTGGTTTAAAGTGTTCGATAACGTTATAGACGGTGTCTCCCCAACTGAGACCAATAATTTTTAAAGGATTAATCAGATTTTGAACCGTTTGTGCCGCAAATGAGTAAAAACGATCCGCATCATTATTGCTTTGTTCAGCGTTCGCTAGGACATAGAAGTGGTGGCCAGGATTGACGGCGGCCAATTGGCGTTCAAGTTCTTGGTTCCGTGCAAAAGGGGAGCGGATACTAATTGAAACGATATTCTGGGCGAGTGCCTCATCGAGATACTTTGAGATCATGTAACGACTCACCTGATATTTCGTCGAAATATCAGCGATGGTTAATTGGTTGATATAGAAATCTTGAGCAATATCGATTAATAGGTTGGTATTTGTTTGTTCGGCCATGGGCTGCTCCTTGAATGAATTTATTCGCAAAGACGAATAAAAAAATTTTATATATTAAATATAGCGCTTTCTATTTACAAAGTGAAGCATTAGACGTATTATTAATTTAAAATATTTTAAAAATAATCGTGTTTTTTGAAATATTTTAAAATGCTTCAAATTTATCAAAATGGGAGGTTGATAAAATGGCTCTTGATGAAATAAAAGCATTGCATGAAAAACATACAGGTGTCTTGAGTATTCACGGTGAATTACCCGTAACGAATCGTACTGATTTGGGAAAAGCATATACACCGGGGGTTGCGGGGTTAAGTAAGTTAATCCAACAAAATCCAGCGCTTGCCCGTCAATATACGATTAGCGGCAAACTAGTTGCCATTATCACTGATGGCTCCGCAGTATTGGGTTTAGGCGATATCGGTCCACAAGGTGGCCTACCAGTCGTTGAGGGAAAGGCGCTTTTGTATAAAGAGTTAGCCGGAGTCGATGCGATTCCACTTGCGCTAGAACAAACGAGTGTTCCAGAATTCGTTCAAACGGTTAAAAATATGAGTAAAAGTTTTGCCGGTATTCATCTGGAAGATATCAAAGCGCCTAGATGTTTTGAAATCGAAGATCAATTGAATGAAGTGCTTGATATCCCAGTATATCATGATGATCAAGAAGGAACTGCAATTGTTGTGTTAGCAGGTTTAATCAACGCTGCGAAAGTGGTTGGTAAATCGTTAACGGATTTGAAAGTGGTTTTGACGGGTGCTGGTGCTTCGGGTTTAGCAACCGCTAAATTGTTAGCGAGCGTTGGGATTCAACACATTACATTGGTTGATCAAAAAGGGGTCATTCGTGATCAACAAACCAGTTTGAATGATTATCAATTAAAATTTGTTCAAGCGGTTCAACCAGAAACAGATGCAACAACGTTAGCGGAAGCTTTAGTCGATCAAGATGTGTTAATCGGGTTATCCATTGGGGAGCTTGTAACGGCTGAGATGGTTCAATCAATGGCGACAGATCCAATTATCTTCGCATTAGCCAACCCAGTACCTGAAATTGATCCAGAATTGGCCAAAAAAGCAGGTGCTGCTGTGATTGCAACTGGGAGTTCGGCCTATCCTAACCAAGTGAATAATATCTTGGCGTTCCCAGGGTTATTCAAAGGTTTATTGGAAAATCACATTACACATTTTGAAACAGCAATGGAAGGCGAAATTGCCAAAGCATTAGCGAATATGATTCAAGCACCAACGAATGAAAAAATTGTCCCAGGGGTTTTTGACCAAGGTGTTGTCAATACGGTTGTAGAAGCAGTAAAGCAGTATAAATAATGATTTAGAATGGGGTTTTTAGTGATGGAAGCAAAAAAAACTATCAACAATCAGAATTTATTTCAGAAATTTATTGCATTACACATTGGGATTATCCCAATGCCGCTATATTTAATACTAGCGCTTGGTTACATTCTATTAACAATGAATAACCAGATGCCTAACGATATGTTAGGTGCGCTAGGGGTCATGACATTATTCTCATTTATTCTTGAAGAAATTGGGAAACACATTCCAGTCTTGAAATCATTGGGTGGTAAGGTATTAGTCGTTACATTCTTACCCTCATACCTCGTTTATCAAAACTGGTTACCTAAAAGTACCGTGCACGTTGTCACAGATTTTATGACACGAAATAATTTCTTAGCCTTCTTTATTGCCCTATTAATCGTCGGTAGTATTAGCGCGATGAACCGGAAAACATTAATCAAGGCAAGTACTAGAATTATCGTTGTCTTATTGATTTGTGAATTAGTTGGGCCACTTTTGGGCATCGCAGTCGGAACGTTATTAGGTCTTTCTGCATGGAAGAGTTATTTTTACGTTGTTGCACCGATTATGGCCGGTGGTGTCGGTGAAGGGGCACTGCCATTATCACTGGGTTACGCAGCAATTATTTCGATGACGCAACCTAAGATTTTTGCGATGATTCTACCTTGCGTCATGTTAGGGAGTTTGGTTGCCGTTATCTTAGCCGGTATTTTGAAAAAAATCGGTGACGTTCATCCTGAATTAACGGGGAATGGGCGTTTAGTAGATACTGATGAAGCTGAATCAGGACTTGATAACTTAACACAAAAAACAAGCGGCGCTGATATCGAAAAAATGTTAGTATCAGGTATTTTAGCAGTTGCCCTTTACCTATTAGGAGTGTGGGTCAATAGCGTGATTCATTTACCCGCACCAATCGTGTTATTAATTGTCGTGATGGCTGCTAAAATGTTAGGCTGGATTCCTGAAAGTTTACAAGCTGGTGGGAGTTCATTATATAGTTTAACGGTAAAGGGAATTACACCGCCACTCTTGTTTGGGGTCGGGGTTGCAATGACGCCTTGGAATTCATTGATTACGGTCTTTACGAATGTCCCAATGTTAATTACGATTGTTGTGACTGTCACAGGGATCGTAACGGCAGCTTTCTTCAGTGCAAAACTTTTAGGCATGTATCCAGTAGATACGGCAATTGCGGTTTCGTGTTGTAGCGGACAAGGTGGGACCGGTGCCTTAGCGATTTTAGCAGCGGGCGATCGAATGGTTCTTATGCCATTTGCACAAGTTGCTGTTCGACTAGGTGGTGCGATTACGGTTACCCTTTCTATTTTCTTAATGCGCCTATTCGCTTAGAAGGAGTGCCACATGGATTATTCTCAACAAACAAGACAGCTTAATTTGAAAGAAACTCATTATTATCAACAATGGGTCACGTTACTGACACAAGAGGGGATTGAAGGGTTACCCCAAACCGTGAATGATGTAGAGGCGTGCTTTGGTATTTTTGAAGGGCAGCAGCTCATTGCGACGGGGGCCTATCAGAAAAATGTGCTAAAGTACATTGCGGTCGATCATCATTATCAAGATGGCAAGTTATTTAATGCCATTATTTCGACATTAATTAGCGCGTTGGCGCAAAAAGGTATTTTTCACATCTTTGTGTTTACGAAACCAAAATATCGACAAAGCTTTGAATTTGTCGGGTTTAATTTATTGGCGGAAACTGACGTCGCTATTTTGCTAGAAACGGGTGATGTTTCGCTACAACAATTTATTGCACAGGTACCAAGACCAAGGGTTCAAAAACAAACGCAAGCCGCAATTAGTGCGATTGTTATGAATGCCAATCCATTCACATTAGGGCACCGCTATTTAGTGGAGCAGGCGGCAAAGGCGAGTGATTTCGTTTATGTTTTTGTGGTTAGTCAAGATGTCTCGCTGTTTACAACCGCCGAACGCTTCAAACTCGTTCAACAAGGGGTCGCGGATTTAACGAATGTGGTGGTAGTCCCAACAAGCGACTATATGGTTAGTTATGCGACCTTCCCTGCTTACTTTTTACCAGAATCACAAGATGTGATTGGATATCAAACCGCCTTGGATGCCCAATTATTTAAAAAAATTGCGGCACAGTTAAACATTCAATATCGCTTTTTAGGGGAAGAACCATTTTCCAAAACAACGGCATTATACAATCAAGCATTGGCGACTAATTTGCCACCTGAAGTGACTGTTAAGGTGATTCCAAGACGACAGGCGGCAGACCAGGTTATCTCTGCCACGCGGGTTAGACAAGCCGTTCAAGCGGGCATGATTGAAACCGTTCAAAATTTTGTACCAGATACAACTTACCAATTTATTAAGCAAAACCAGGCTAGTTTACAAGCCAGAATTCAGAAAGGGATGCAAGTTGATGGAAATTAAACATACTGCAATTGCAGGAACGTTAGAGTCGAGTGATATTCAAATCATGCTTTCTAAGGTTGAAGGTGCAACTGAAATCGAATTAGAAAGTGCTGTTGAAAAACAATTTGGAGCTCAAATTCGGACTTTAATGCAAACCATCTTAGATCAATACGGCATTACAAATGTCAAAATTAAGGCTGTCGACAAAGGCGCGCTAGATTGCACCATTAAAGCGCGACTAATCACGGTGATTCAACGGGCAACTGATAAAGAAAATGATCCAGATTGGGAGGTGCTTGGCTAATGGAACGTTTGCGACGGACGATGATGTTTGTGCCAGGTAATAACCCTGGAATGTTAAAGGATGCCGGTATTTACGGTGCTGATTCAGTCATGTTTGATTTAGAAGATTCAGTTTCACTTGCCGAAAAAGATGCGGCTAGAATGCTAGTAATGCAGGCTTTACAAACGGTTGATTACGGTGAAACAGAATTAGTCGTACGGATTAATGGGTTAGAAACACCTTTTGGGCGCCCTGATATCTTTGCAATGGTCAAGGCTGGCGTCGATGTGATTCGGCTACCCAAGACGGAAACGGTTGACGATGTTATTGAAACCGAAGCCGTTATTGCTGAAGCCGAGCATTATTTTAAGATTCCGGCTAAAAGAACTAAAATGATGGCAGCCATTGAAAGTGCCGAAGGGGTCTTGAATGCGCCAGCGATTGCCAAAGCTTCAGATCGATTAATTGGGATTGCAATTGGTGCCGAAGATTATGTGACAAACATGAAGACGCATCGTTATCCTGATGGCGCAGAACTTTCATTTGCACGGAATATGATTCTTCATGGTGCACGAGCAGCCGGCATTGCGGCGTTTGATACAGTTTACTCGGATGTTGATAACGAAGCGGGCTTTAATCACGAAGTTGAGTTGATTCACGAACTTGGTTTTGACGGCAAATCAGTTATTAATCCACGCCAAATTCCGTTAGTGAATGCCATTTATGCCCCAACTGAAAAAGATGTTCAAAATGCAAAAGACGTTTTAAACGCCATTGAAGAAGCACGGATTAAGGGCTCTGGCGTTATTTCATTAAATGGGAAAATGGTTGATAAACCAATTGTGGCGCGTGCGCAACGGACCATGATGTTGGCGGAAGCATCACATTTAGTTGATCAGGAGGGAAATTGGTATGCTGAATAAAGTACAACGCGAATTACCAGATGATTTAATGCAAACAATGGCTTACCAGCCATTTGAAACGGTTGAAATCGGTCATCCTGAAATTCAACGTGTCGCCCCTAAGGTAACAGCTGATCAGGGACACGCGAAATTAGTTTCATCGATTGAAGATGTGATTCAAAAAGTGGGTCTAAAAAATGGGATGACCATTTCATTCCATCATCATTTCCGTGAAGGAGACTATGTTTTTAACGCGGTCATGCAAATTTTGATTGACCAAGGTTTTAAAGACTTAACGTTAGCCCCAAGTTCACTGACTAACGTGATGAACAAGATGGTTGTTAAAGCAATCAAGGCTGGTGTGGTGACCCATATTACTTCTTCTGGGATGCGTGGCGAATTAGGGGATTTAGTCTCACACGGTGGATTAGAAAACCCAGTTATTTTACGCTCACATGGGAACCGTGCACGGGCCATCGAAAGTGGTGATATCAAGATTGATGTTGCGTTCTTAGGTGTTCCTAATGCTGATGAAGTCGGTAATGCGAACGCGATTAAAGGTGACGCTGTCTTCGGCTCACTCGGCTATGCATTGATGGATGCACAATATGCAGATAAGGTTGTTTTGTTAACGGATACGATTATGCCATATCCCAATACACCAGCCAGCATCAAGCAAACGCAAGTTGATTATGTTGTAAAAGTTGATCAAGTTGGGGACCCTGAAAAAATTGGTTCAGGTGCAACTCGCTTTACCAAGGATCCTAAGGAATTGAAAATTGCAGAAATGGTGAATGCCGTTATTACACACTCACCTTACTTCAAACAAGGTTTCTCATTCCAAACAGGTTCAGGTGGCGCTGCATTAGCTGTTACGCGTTATTTGCGCGAATCAATGTTGAAGAAGTCCATTACCGCTTCATTCGCTTTAGGCGGGATTACGAAGCCAACTGTTGATTTACTCAACGAAGGCTTAGTGGATAAAATCTTAGACGTGCAGGATTTTGATAAAGGCGCGGCCGATAGTATGGCAACCACTGAAAATCAACAAGAAATTGATGCTTCTTGGTATGCAGATCCTTATAATAAAGGGGCTGCGGTCAACCAATTAGATGTCTGCATCTTGTCAGCACTTGAAATTGATACGAAGTTTAACGTGAACGTTATGACTGGTTCAGATGGCGTTTTACGAGGGGCAATCGGTGGCCATCAAGACGCGGCCAATGCGAAGTTAACAATTATTTCTGCACCAATTGTCAGAGGACGAATTGCAACGATTGTTGATGATGTGACAACCGTTGTTACGCCAGGTGATTCAATCGATGTCTTGGTCACTGAATTAGGGATTGCGATTAACCCCAAACGCCATGATTTGATTGAAGCATTAAGCAATATTCCATGCGTACCAGTGTTCACGATCGATGAATTACGGCAAAAAGCCGCTAAAATTGTTGGACAAGCAACACCATTAGCCTTCACCGATAAGCCAGTTGCTTTGGTTGAGTATCGTGATGGCACTTTAATGGACGTTGTGTATCAAGTAAAGGACTAGTCGGATGATTAATCTGTTTGCAACTGGCACACCACAAGAGATTAATGCGGTCCTAGCCAATCGTGATCAGCGTGCGGCTTTACAAAATAAATTGGTGCGTTCGACGTCATCCGATAAAAGTGTCGTGACACTCAAGCTCAATATTCCTGGTCCCATTAAGAATAATGCGGCACTGACGCAGCTGTTTAAGACAGGCTTTGCCACTTTTAAACAAGCATTAACAATTCAACGGCAAATTGATTGGGATCAGCCAACAGGTCCCGAAGCGTTTTTGGTGGTTGATGGCTCACCAGAAAAGATTAAGCAACGCGCTGTTATTTTTGAAGACCAGCATCCATTAGGCCGGTTATTTGACGTCGATGTGCTAACTTGGCAAGCTGATTTGCAACAAGCACAACCTGTGAGTCGGCAAGATTTTGGACAGCCAGCACGCCGATGCTTGTTATGTGATCAGCCGGCAAAGGTTTGTGCAAGAAGTCGACGCCATACAGTGGCAGAACTACAAGCTGCAATTAACCAACATTATCAATTATTGATGGAGACGAATTAGATGAAAACATCCCAAGCAATCGCGCAGCTTGCGCAACGTGCACTATTGTATGAAGTGAGCTGCTATCCCAAACCTGGTTTAGTGGATCCCATCGATCATCAAACGCACACCGATATGGATCTGTTCACGTTTATCGATAGTAGTGTCGCGTTACTACCGTTTTTTGAACAATTTGTTCAGGTGGGTAGTACGTTTGAGCAATTGGATTTAACAGCACTAATGGCTCAAATTCGGCCGCTTGGTATGCGAGCGGAAGACGCGATGTTGTCAGCAACCAAAGGTGTGAATACGCATAAAGGGGCGATATTCTCACTAGGAATTTTGTTGAGTGCGACGGGGTATCTACTGCAAAAATCAACATTGACACCACTGAAATTAAGTCAAACAGTTCAAGCCATGTTGGCGGGATTGGTTGAGAATGATTTCCAGGCCCTTAGTCAAAAGGAACCGGCGTGGCTAACAAATGGTGAGAAACTCTACCTGCAATACGGATTAGTTGGGATCCGTGGCGAAGCACAGGCGGGGTATCCAACCATATTTGAAACAGCGTACCCTTACTTAAAGACACAGACGGGTGATTGGAATACGCGGTTAGTGAACACACTAATAAAAATCATTAGTGTTTCAGAAGATTCAAATCTTGTTAAGCGTAGCGGCAGTTTACAAACCTTGAGAGATGTTCAAAAGCAAGCGGCAGCGATTATTGCTGCTGGTGGGATCGAAACTGAAACGGGTCAGCAAGGATTAACGAAATTAGATCACGAAGCAACGCGGGGCCATTACAGTTTAGGTGGCAGTGCAGATCTTCTAATCATTTCGGTTTATATTGATTTGTTATTTCAATAGGCAATAAGAAAAAGCGTCCGACAATTTCTTGTCAGACGCTTTTTTGAATGAATGATTAAGCTGTTTTGGCTTTTGGTTCGCGTCCCAAAATCACTTGGGCGATAATTAAGACGACATAGGCGATTAAAATGCCACCTAGTAGACTGTTGGTTGCGGTTGCTTTAACCAACCAGTATTCTTGCCAAGCGTGATTGTTGAAGACCCACCAGAATAATAGCCCGAATAATAAGGTTAAGATGTTTAAAATGGCGAAGAACCAAAGATTACCATTTTCCTTGTTCTTTAAATAGACGACTGAGAAGATTAAGTTCCAAATCCCCCAACCGATTAATGCGAATATAACGCCCCAATAGATAATTGTTGCTGCCATCATACAACCTCCATAGAAATTCCAATTTAAGTTATGAAAAAGCTTACAGTTCTATTTTAGCATGATTTTTCGTTTATACCAGTGAAAAGATAATTAATGCACAAACTTCTAGTTAAATCGCGCAATAAAACGTTGACTAAGCCCGTTAAAATCGGTACTCTAATACTTAGGTCAAACTAAGTCTAGGAGGCGTCAAATGGAACTCGCACAAAACGCACGCATGAATTCGTTGTTCGAATTTTATGGCGCACTTTTAACGGCAAAACAACATAGTTATATCTCTTTATATTATGGGGATGATTTTTCCCTCGGTGAAATTGCTGCTGAATACAATGTTAGTCGGCAAGCGGTCTATGACAACATTCGCCGGACTGAAAAAATCTTAGAGGGTTACGAAGAAAAGCTACATCTTTACCGTAATTATGAACAGCAAAATGCCAGTGCAGATACGCTACAAAAGTATATTCAAGCGCACTATCCAGACGATCAAGAACTGATGCGCTTGTTGGCTGACTTACTGAATTTAACCGAACAATAATTAACTTAAAGGACTGATAAAAAATGGCATTTGAAGGGCTAACAGAACGACTACAAGGCGCATTGAGTAAGCTTCGGCGTAAAGGGAAGATTACCGAAACAGACGTCAATCAAGCGATGCGCGAGATTCGGCTGGCATTATTAGAAGCCGACGTTAACTTTAAAGTGGTTAAAGACTTTATTAAAGTCGTCAAGGAACGCGCCATCGGGGCAGAAGTCCTTGATAGCTTATCACCGGCACAACAAATTGTAAAAATCGTTGATGAAGAATTAACGAAGATGATGGGTGAAACGGCTGTGCCGTTGAATAAATCACCACATATTCCAACAATCATTATGATGGTTGGGTTACAAGGGGCCGGGAAAACAACCACGGCCGGGAAATTAGCAAAATATTTAATCCAAAACGAAAAAGCACGGCCATTGATGATTGCCGCCGATGTTTATCGGCCAGCTGCGATTGAACAATTGAAGACCGTCGGCAAGCAAGTTGACGCACAAGTCTTTGAAATGGGGACGGATGTCAACCCAGTTGAAATCGTTCGTCAAGGGTTAGCACAAGCGGCCTTACAAAAGAACGATTACGTCTTAATTGATACGGCTGGTCGTTTACAAATTGACGAAGCCTTGATGCAAGAATTGGCTGATATTAATGAGCTAGCCCATCCAAATGAAATCCTCTTAACGGTCGATGCCATGACTGGGCAAGCCGCTGTCGATGTTGCTGAAGGCTTTAACAGTCGTTTAGATGTCACCGGGGTCGTCCTAACCAAGTTAGATGGCGATACACGTGGTGGGGCAGCCCTTTCAATTCGCGCCGTCACTGGCAAACCAATTAAGTTCACTGGTCAAGGCGAAAAACTTGATCAACTCGACATTTTCTATCCAGACCGGATGAGTAGCCGAATCCTTGGGATGGGTGACATGTTGAGCTTGATTGAAAAAGCGCAACAAGATTATGACGAGCAAAAAGCAGCTGATATGGCTGAAAAGATCAAAGAAAATAGCTTTGATTTTAACGATTTCTTGGATCAGATGGATCAATTGCAGAGCATGGGACCTTTGGAAGATATCATGAAGATGATTCCAGGGATGGCTAATAACCCACAACTCAAGAACATCAAGATGGATCCGAAAGACATGGCGCATATGAAGGCCATCGTTCAATCAATGACGCCACAAGAACGGGAAAATCCTGACTTATTGAATCCTAGTCGCCGTCGTCGTTTAGCGGCTGGTGCTGGTCGCCCAATCGTTGAAGTTAACCGGATGATCAAACAATTCAATCAATCGAAAAAGATGATGAACCAAATGTCAAAGGGCAACTTTAACGGCATGGAAGGTTTAATGGGCAACGGTATCAAGGGTAAAATGGGTAAGATGGCCATGAATTCAATGATGAAAAAACAAAAGAAAAACAAGAAGAAACGTCTCAAAAACGCGCGTCGTTTTAAATCTTAAAAAAATTTGTCCTGTAAAGAAAAAACACTTTACACGGCGTTTGAAATTTGGTATATTATGACATGTTAAAGAATTAATAGGAGGTGGCATTAATGTCAGTTAAAATTCGTATGAAACGTATGGGTTCAAAGAAACGCCCATTCTACCGTATCGTTGTTGCAGATTCACGTTCACCACGTGATGGTCGCTTTATCCAACAAGTAGGTTACTACAATCCATTAACAGAACCAGTTGACTTGAAGTTAGAAGAAGAAGTTATCATGGATTGGTTACAAAAAGGCGCACAACCTTCTGATACTGTTCGTAATCTTTTATCAAAACAAGGGATTATGCAAAAATATCACGAAGCACGCTTCGCTAAAAAGTAGGGATTCGTTATGACAGACGTGAAGGAACTAATTATTGCAATTGTTCAGCCACTTGTCGAACATCCGGAAGACGTCAAATTGACTGAACATGAGACAGAACGTTTTATGGAATTTGACTTACAGGTTAATCCAAGTGATATCGGTCGCGTCATTGGCAAGCAGGGACGGGTTGCACAGTCCATCCGTACCATTGTCTATAGTGTGAAAGCACCATACCAAAAACGGGTCCGTTTAAATATTGTAGATGCCTAACAAAAACGTTTAAATGAAGCAGAGATGTTTTATTTAGGCGTTTTTTGTCGATTAAGGAGAAATTAAATGCCAGAAAAATACTATCAAGTTGGTAAAATTGTCAATACCCACGGCATCCGTGGTGAAGTGCGGGTCATTGCGACGACTGACTTTACGGATTCACGATTTAAAAAAGGCGTGCAACTGGCCGTCGAAATGCCCAATGGCCTTGTTGATGTTAAAGTGGCGGCAATGCGCCAACACAAGCAATTCTATCTATTACAGTTCGAAGGAATGGGCAATATCAACGATGTTGAACAGTTCAAGGGCCATAATTTAAAGATTGCTGCAAGTCAACGCGAAGATGATCTGGAAGATGATGAGTTTTACTACGGTGATATTATCGGCTTAGAAGTGGTTGAAGAAGCCGATGGGACCAGCTATGGGAAAGTCTCAGAAATCATCGATCCAGGTCCCAACGATGTCTGGGTGATCAAGCGCCGCGGCCGTTCAGACTTACTCTTACCATTTTTGAAGTCAGTCGTTAAGAAAATTGATATTGAAGCGGGTAAAGCCTACGTTGAAGTACCAGAAGGATTGATTGATAATGAAGATTGATGTCTTAAGTTTATTTCCAGATATGGTTCAAAATGGGTTATCCCAATCAATTATCGGTAAGGCAATTGATCGTGACTTAATTGATTTAGAAGTGACGGATTTCCGTGATTTTTCAGTCAATAAACACAATTCGGTTGATGATGCGCCGTATGGTGGAGGTGCGGGGATGTTGCTCCGACCACAACCGATTTTTGAGGCGATGGATCAAGTGAATGCCAAGAATCCGGGGCACAAACGGGTTATTTTGCTCGATCCAGCTGGGGTAACGTTTAACCAAAAAGTTGCCGAAGAATTTGCTCAAGAAGACCACTTGGTTTTTATCTGTGGGCATTACGAGGGCTATGATGAACGGATTCGCACGCTAGTCACTGATGAAGTCTCATTGGGCGATTTCGTCGTCACTGGAGGCGAATTGGGCGCAATGGTGATGATTGATGCCATTTCGCGGCTTGTACCTGGCGTCTTGGGGAATGAACAATCAGCGGTTACGGATTCTTTTTCGACCGGCTTATTGGAACATCCACAATATACGCGACCACCAGAATACCGCGGTTTAAAGGTACCTGAAGTCTTGATGAACGGGAATCATAAGCTCATTAACGAGTGGCGCGAGAAGATGTCCTTGAAACGGACATATGAACGGCGTCCGGACTTACTAGAGAAGATGACGTTGACCAAGGATCAGTTGCACTGGTTACAAGAAATTAAGCAAGAAGCGGCTGAAAAATAAGGCTTTTATTCTCAGTTGAATTATGCTAAAATTAAAAATTGTGATGATTAGTCACAAAACAACGGTATTCCGCTGGCGCAAGACGTTAATGAATATCTGTGGAAAAAGGAGAGATTCAAAATGAATCCATTAATTCAAGAAATTACTAAGTCTCAATTACGTTCAGATATTCCTGACTTCCGTCCTGGGGACAACGTACGTGTTCACGTGCGTGTTGTCGAAGGTACTCGCGAACGTATCCAATTATTCGAAGGTGTTGTTATCAAACGTCATGGTGTTGGCGTGAGTGAAACTTACACAGTTCGTAAAATCAGTAGCGGTGTGGGTGTGGAAAGAACTTTCCCATTACACTCACCACGTGTTGCTCAAATCGAAGTTACTCGTCATGGCCGTGTACGTCGTGCTAAGTTATACTACTTACGCGCATTACGTGGTAAGGCAGCTCGTATCAAAGAAGCTCGTCGTTAAGATGACATTAAAAAAGGCCGACTCATTACGAGTTGGTCTTTCTTTATGTGGATTACAAAGTTAGGTGATGACAGATGAATCAATGGATCTACGTTGTTTTATATCAAGCAAACCCACTTTATTATGATAAAAGTAAAATGATCCGGGCGTTTAGTTCGGAACAACGGGCCCAAGAATATGTGGCGTTGCTCAATGAGACGCCATATGCGAATCAATCACTAAAAGAGGGCCATTATACTTATCAAAAGTTGAACTTAAACTAATCTAATAAATGCCACTTATAAGGCGCAATCTGATGCTTCTGCGGAGTATGGGATTGTGCCTTTTTGGGTTGCAGCACTTTCTTGAGGGTCATTAGGAGTGCAAGTAGTGGTTCTAATAATAGAATAAAGACGGTAAATCCAAGAAATCCAGCTACGGCGTAGAATGCTTCAGGCGCAAGTGTGAGTTGATTAAAGAACCGTTCGCAGCGGTGGTTGAAGGCGTTTAATTTTTGTTCACTGCCATCACGATCGACTGCGTGGTGGACCTTTGGATGCCGACAAACTTCAAAGCGGATTGGATTTTTTTGATGATTACTAGAAAAGCGCATGCCTTTGCCGAATAAGTAAGGGCTTACAAAAGGCAGTAAACAAAGTACCAATAAAGATAGAATCGCAGTTAGTCGTTTCATTACTAGAACCTCTTTTGTCTTAATTTCAAACTAATTATACCATAAATTAAATGGGTTAGCGCATAAAAAAATAGCCCTCCGACGAGGACTAAGCAGGTGTTCGATAATGGAAATGATAGACTTTAAATGAAATGATCAAGCTAACCACTAACAAGAAAAGGGCAACTAGTAATAAATTAGGGACTAAAATCAAGATGATGTAAGCGACGATTGCACATAAGTATGCCAGTAAAATCAAATTCTGATCGAGTGATAATAAATAAGCAACAATATGCAAAATAATAGCAATAATGCACAACCACCATACTTTCGCCATGGCATCCATATAAGTGGGGATGAATTTCGTAACGTGGGGGTTAACCACTAGAATGATCAAAGATTGTAAAACCGTTACAACTAAGAAAATTAAGTTGAATAAAAACGGTAGTTTGCGATAAGAAATCTTCATATTAATAAACCTCTATCATTTAAGATTCTTTAAGTATAACGAATTTTTTTATAAAAAGAAATATGATTCAATAAATTTAATAATTGGTCAATTAACGGGGGAAATTGCGTTATTAGCTTCGGATTGATACAATCAGGTTAATTTAAAACGAGTAGGTGATTTGATGAATAGTATCCATTTAATTTGTTTAGGTGTTCAGGATTTAACCGTGTCACGTCAGTTTTACCAAGCACTCGGCTTTCAAGCGCCGAATTTAGAAAATGCTGAGACAATCGTCTTTTTCAATAATACTGGGACCAAGTTGGAATTGTTTCCGTACACTGCACTACTAGCCGATATTGGCTTATCCGCAGATAATCATCCATTTCCAAGAACGTTCAACGGCGTGACCCATGCCTTTAATACGCATAGTCAAGCGGAAGTCGATGCAACATTTAAAACAGCTCTCGCTAACGGGGCCACGCTCATCAAAGCGCCAGAATGGGGCGAGTGGGGTGGCTATAGTGGTTATTTCAGTGATCCCGATGGTTACTATTGGGAAGTCGCTTACTCAAAGGACTGGCAATTTGATCAAGATGGGATGGTGGTGATCGAATAGAATGTGGGCGCACGTAGGTTTTTTTGCGTTTTACGCTGTTCAGTTCTTTAGAAGTCTGTTATAATGAATAACGTTCTGGAGAGTTGGCAGAGTGGTAATGCAACGGACTCGAAATCCGTCGAACCGGCTTATACCGGCGCGCAGGTTCAAATCCTGTACTCTCCTTACTTGAATATCTTATATTATCCGACACTAGCCTAATTGCTGTTAAATCAGTAATTAGGCTATTTTTTATTGTTTTCTGATTTACTATATTTGCCCATATTTGCTATCAAAGGTTAGTCAAAAAGGTTAGTCAATTTTGATTTGAAGTGTGCTAAAAATGGTGTTTTTAAGTTAATTTTCGCTAATCCTTACAGCCTCAACGGATAAGCTGCCTTTTTTGACTAACTTTTTGACTAACCCTCAATAATCAACATCTAACGCAGACTTTAGTTTGTCCTTTTGGTTTGATGTGACATGAGTATAAATGTCCATTGTCACACTAATATTCTTGTGGCCTAAGCGCTCTTGAACCGCTTTAGGTGTAATCGTATTATCTTTCTCAAACAGCCATGTGGCGTGCGTATGGCGTAAACCATGCGGGGTAATACGATGCACAAACGTTTTGTAATAGTCATCACCAGTCAGTTGGAAAGTGGTTTTAAACGTTTCGGCACCTTGATCTATAATGCTGTCTAACCAGTTGTTAGGCTTGCCAAGGTTCAACCAGGTGTCTTTTTCACTTGGGAAGACGAGATTAGAGTGGCTAAATTCCTTGTATTCTTGCAACGTATTAGCTACAAGGTTGTTAATGTCTATTGTGCGATAAGACAGCCATTTAGGTGGCTGGGTTGCCAACTTGCCAAACTCATTCATGGCTAAGGTTTTATTTACATCAAGCTTATTGCTCTCTAAATCAACATCAGACCATTCAAGTGCTAGTAGTTCACCTTTACGCAATCCTGTGTAAGCCATTGTGATAAAGTACACCGCGTGCATCATGCTCACGGTACCGTTTGCGCGTCCCTTAACCAGAAAGCGAGTAAACTTGTCTAACTCGTCAGCGCTAAAGAAGTTTGAGCTGGGCGTCTTGTTTGTGTTATTGACTTGCCGTTCTGGTAATAATACGTGATTAAACGGATTGCTTTTAATCAGTTTGATCGTGTAGGCATACTTAAATACTCGATTAGCATAGCGGCTTACGATGTTTAACTTAGCGTACTTGGTTGCCCAACGGTTTACGATTGGCTGCAAGACTTCCGGCGTAATATCATCCATGTTCATTGCGCCAATGTCCGGCAGAATATGACAATCAAAGATTTGTTTTGTTTTATAGACCGTACTTGATTGAACCGTCTTGCGATACGATTCAGTGAACCACCGCTGGTAAACATCATTGAATGTGAGGCTATCGAATTTAGGCTTATTGTTGAACTCGTACTTGTTATTCATCACTTCGGCTTCGATTTTGCGATATGCCGCATTGGCCAAGGCAGGCGTTTTGAAACCACGGCGGGTAGTTGTCGTTTTCTTGTTAGTCGCTGGATTGATACCCGTATAGATTTGGAACATATACTTTTTGACGCCTTTTTTAGTCTCGTACTCTTTGACGGCAGGATTCTTTTTATATTCAAACATTAAAATCACTCCTATTTTATGGTAAAATAGGGTACACAAATAGCGTGCGCTAATGCGTACCGTTTTGGTTAGACACACTCCAGACCGGCCAAAGTTTGGGAGTGTGTCTTTTTTATTGCAAATCAACCAGCAAGGCTTGCACTTGCTGTCGGCTTTTCCGATGGTTGAAGGGTGATTAATAGTCGTCTAAATCAGACTCATAATCCCAATAATCGAATTTATTGGTGCCTTTCAAACTTTCTTTTTTCAACGTTACTTTTGCTGTGGTTTCAAAACGCAATTTAGTCGTTGGGTTCTCGCAAACATATTTAATATAATAGTTATGCTTTCCAACTGCTTTCTTAACAAACAAGCTATAATCATCTAGGTTTGTGAAACTAATGTCGGGATTTTCTGATTCGATAACGCCACGAGCGATACCATAGAACTTCTTTTCTTGCTTATCGTTCAATTTATCCACATCAGTTGACAGCAAAATGTAATCCTTCGAATCATTGTAATGTGGAGCTAACCAAGAAATACGTTCGCGTTCTTTAGCTTGGTGCTGCTGATATTTAACAGTTCCAAAAACACCGCCGGTAAAAATGATGATTACCCCAATGATCCAGTACACCTTTTTGTTCATTTTAGTTCCTCCAGATATGTTAAAATAATATTTGAACATAGTAATAATACACAGGCCCTATTGAATCCCCACGATTCTTTAGGGCTTTTTTTGTTTCAATTTGAGCGATAGGACTTGCACCTATGGGACGGCTTGACCGAGCTCAATGATAATTATAAATCTGTTGTAAACCTAATTGCCTTGCCCAAAATTTTAGCAGGGTTGTCGGCGGTGATGATGTACGGATTGTATTCCTGATTATCGGGAATCAGTATAATAATATTACCTTGGTGCTTTACGCGTTTTAAAGTCGCTTCGGTGTCACCATTCACAAGCACCGCGGCTATTTCACCGTCTTCTACTTCTGGTTGCTCTCTTATTAAGACGTTAGAACCATTTGGGACTGTCGGCTCCATTGAGTTGCCTTTCGCCTTAAGATAGAACAGTTCCCCCGAAGGGAGGTTCTCAGTGGATTCTTCTACATAACCCGAAATATTTTCTTGTGCGGTGATTGGATCGCCACAGGCAATCTCGCCAATAATAGGAATTCGAATGATTGACTTTACCAAAGAAATATTTGAATCATCGTTGAAGCCGAGAACTTCCTTAGGGTCTAACCCGAGAGCCTTTGAAAATGTGTCTATTTGGTCTAACGGGAATTGTCTACTTCTATTTTCGTAACGAGAAATAGAAGACTTCGCAACGCCTGTTAAAGAAGCAAGCTCATTAATTGAAATGCCTTTACGCTTTCTAGCTTCAATAAGAATGTTCATAATTCCGTCATTACTTCTCATTTTTATAACCTCCTTCCGTGTCTATAATATACCATATGTTCCAAATGGGAACAATAGTTAATGTTCCCAAAAGAGAAACTTTTTAACTTTTTAGAATAACTTAGTTGACAATCGGGAACAATCGCGATAAGATAGTTTTTGAAAGCGAGGTGATGGGCATGTCAATCAACTTAAAAAGAATTAAAGCAGAACGTGTCGCAAAAGGGTTTACGCAAGAACAAGTTGCAAACAAAATCGGAATGAACCGTTCTTCTTATATCAAAAGAGAAAACGGGAACGTTCCGTTCGGTGCTGACGAACTTGCAAAGGTTGCTGAAATACTAGGACACTATTCAGATATTCAGATTTTTTTTACTCTAAATGTTCCCGAACGGGAACAATTTATTTAAACGAGGAGGAAACAAAATGAATGATTTACAACTATTCAATTTTAAGGGCAATCAAGTTCGAACAGTATTAATTGAAGATGAACCTTAT